>Ga0308156_1000252_pt1 | contig 147177 bp, 134 predicted proteins | sample PhyAR2_FD_201041 | JGI IMG/M metagenome (GOLD analysis project Ga0308156, IMG submission 201041) | Phyllosphere microbial communities from UC Gill Tract Community Farm, Albany, California, United States - DLSL A.R2 | ecosystem: Host-associated > Plants > Phyllosphere > Unclassified | place...
CTCGTCTCTTGCGACAACTATTATATTCTATCAAACCTAACTAAACTTGTCAAGAATTAACTGTGACTTTTATACCTTTTTTTATCTTACATCCGGAAACCCCCACGGTTGTCATGTTTTATCATGTATACTTTTTATAACTTATATTCATAATTGGATCGATTTTTCACTTATTATGATAAATCCATGAACTAAATCTCACTCAAAATTTGAATTAATAATAAAAAAATAAGTACCAGTAATTACTGACACTTATTTTTTTATCATTATTATATGAAATTATTTTACTTTTGCTGTTGTTGCAATAACTTCTACTGCTTTTTTCATTGCAATATCATGTTTAAGCATATCAACCGGAAGAAGTTTTTCAACTTGTTCAACAGGCATGTTGTATTGACCAGCAAGATCTTCAATTTCTGCTTTAACTTCTTCATCTGAAGTTGTAAAGTTTTCAGCAGCAGCAATTGCTTCGATTACCAAGTTTGTACGCACGCGTTTGTCAGCGTCTGCTTCATATTGTTTATGAAGATCATCTTCAGAAGTTCCAGTAATTTGGAAGTACATTTCTGGAGAGATTCCTTGTTGTTGCATTCCACCAAGAAATTCGTTCATAGCGCGATGAACTTCTTCGTGAATCATTTCTTCTGGAATTTCTTTGATTTCAGCATTGGCAACAGCAGCTTCGATTGCAGCAGTTTCTACAGCATCATCATAAGCTTCTGCTTTTGATTCTTCAAGTTCTTTACGGAATTTAGCTTTTAGCTCATCCAAAGTTTCAACTTCTTCGTCAATATCTTTAGCAAGTTCATCATCAAGTTCTGGTAATTCTTTTGCTTTTACTTCATTAACAGTTGTAACAAAGAGTGCTTCTTTACCAGCAAGTTCTTCAGCTTGATAGTTTTCTGGGAATGTAACTTTAACTTCTACAGTTTCACCAGCTTTAGTTCCAACAAGTTGTTCTTCAAATCCTGGAATGAATTGACCTGAACCAAGTTCAAGACTGTGATTAGAACCTTTTCCACCTTCAAATTCAACACCATCAACTGAACCAACGAAGTCAATAACAACAGTATCACCATTTTCAGCAGCAGTTTCTTTTACTACAAGTTCAGCTAAATTGTTTTGAGAGTTAGTCAAGCGTGTTTCAACTTCTTCGTCAGAAACTTCTTTTGTTGCTTCTACTTCAACTGTAAGGTCTTTATAGTCACCAAGTGAAACTGTTGGTTTTACAACAACTTCTGCAGTCAATTCCCAGTCAGAACCTTTTTCCATTTTTGCAACATCAATTTTTGGTTGTGCAACTGGTTCGATACCAGCTTCTTTTACAGCTGCATCATAAGCAGTTGGAAGAACAGCGTTTAAAGCTTCTTCAAAAAGTGCTTCTTCACCGTACATTTTATTAAACATTTGACGGCTGATTTTACCTTTACGGAAACCAGGAACGCTAATGTTAGCTTTTACTTTATTAAAGGCTTTGTCAAGCCCAGTTTTAATTGTTTCTTGGTCAATTGAAAATGAGAGTGTACCTTTAGTATCACTAGTTTTTTCAAAACTTACAGTCATTTTTTTCTCCTTATTTTGAGCCTGAGCTCAGAAATTCATACCTTTCAAGAATAGCATAAAATCCGCTATATTTCAAGAAAGACTAGCTTTTTTGACTTATAAAATGTAATTTCTTAGCAAAATAAAAGGCCTGATTCTTCCGAATCAAGTCTTTTATTATTTTGCAGGGCTAAGTTTATCCATAACTTCTTTCCATAAATTATGGTTGAAAACGTTGGAAGGATTTCCTCCACCTAGAAAACCATAACCAACCATAAGTCCTAAAACGGCGGCAAGAACTAGTAGAACTATAACAAAAATAATAATAGAGAGTCTTAGTCCTAAAAATTTTATGGTTTTCTTAAACATTAGCCTTCTCCTTCTCCGTCTTCGTCTTCTACACGAATAATATCAGCTCCCAGAGCTTTTAATTTTTCATGGAATTTATAGTAGCCTCGGTCTAAATGACTTAATCTTCTAACAGTTGTTTGCCCTTTGGCAACCAATCCCAAAAGAATCAATGCGGCACTTGCACGTAAATCTGTTGATTTTACCGCAGCACCTTGTAAATTTGAATTTCCTTGAATAAGCGCTGTATTTCTAGTAATGTCAACTTCCAATCCCATACGACGCATTTCTTCCAAATGTTGGAAACGATTTTCAAATACTGTCTCTACCATCACTGATTCTCCCACGGCAATGGCCTGAGCAGCTGTCATTTGTGATTGCATATCTGTAGGAAATCCTGGGTGTGGTAAAGTCTTAACGCTTGTTGCTTTTAGTTTTTCAGGCCCAACAACTCGAAGTCCAGATTCTTCTTGGGTAAAATTAACACCCATTTCGCTAAGTTTTGAAATCAATGGACGGTTATGTTCAGCAATCGCATCTTTGATTAAAACATCACCTTGTGTCATTGCGGCCGCAACCATGAAAGTTCCTGCTTCAATTCGGTCTTGAACAACTGAATGGTTTGCCCCATGCATTTTTTCAACACCTTTAATAATAATTGTATCTGTTCCGGCCCCCTTAACATTTGCTCCCATTTTATTTAGGAGGTTTGCTAAGTCAACAATTTCTGGTTCACGTGCTGCATTTTCAAGTGTCGTTGTCCCGTCAGCTAGTGTCGCAGCAAGAATAAGATTTTGAGTAGCTCCTACTGATGGAAAGTCAAGATAAATATGAGCTCCTTTTAATTTATCAGCCTTAGCTTCAATATAACCAGCGTTTTGAGTAATCGTTGCTCCCATTTGTTCAAAACCGCGTAAATGTAAATCAATTGGTCGAGACCCAATGGAACATCCACCTGGCATTGATACGCGTGCTTGTCCGTTGCGGGCTAAGATTGGTCCCATAACAACGATTGAGGCACGCATTTTGCTGACATACTCATATGGTGCAGTTGTTTTTATTTCTGAATTTGATTTAGCAATAATTTTCTTTGCTTCTTGGTCAAAGCTAATCGCAGTCCCAAGATGATTTACCAAATTATTCATCATAAAAACGTCACTTAAAATAGGGACATTAGTAAGTACAACTTCACCCTCACTAGCGAGTAATGTCGCTGCAAGAAGAGGAAGAACAGCGTTCTTTGCTCCTTCAATTTCAACTTCACCTTGAAGTTTTGTTTGCCCACCTTTTACAATTATTTTATCCATCATTTAAATCCTATTTTTCCTCTAAATTTTATTTTATATTTTTAGATTATAACACAAAAGCACCTTCCATTTTTCTGAAATATTTCACTCTGTTTATTTTTTGATGTATTTTTGTATTTCCGAAATTAAGTATGAGGGAGCAGTGAATACTCGCTCTCTACAGTTAAAATGGGGACTTTCACCCGATATGGTCAATGTAACATAGCCAATTCTTTCAGCAATAATACTTCCAGCTGCATAATCCCACGGTTGAAGATTACTGAAATAGCTAATTATCTTTCCTTCCAGAAGCTGACCATAGCTGATACCTGCACTACCAATGATACGAACTCCTAAAGTTTGATGGCTTAAATCTAACAAGCCTCCACTATTGGATCTATACATATAACTATTCACTCCAAGCAAACTTTGAGCCAAAGGTCTTTCTTTGAGTTCCAATTCTTTTTGATTACAAAAGGCTTTGTGGCTATCACACCAATAAAGTTTATCCTTCATTACATCTAGTATCAGACCAAATTTACCAACACCATACTCATAATAAGCAAGCATCACGGCAAAATTATCTTTTTGAACAATAAAATTTGTTGTTCCATCAATGGGGTCTAAGACCCATAGATGCGGAATTTCTGAATCGAACTTTATTTTTTCTTCGTCTTCTTCGGCTAAAATTTTATCTTCCGGGAAATGATGGAGAATATTGGCTACTATTTGCTCTTGGACTTCTTTGTCAAAATTTGTCACTAAGTCATCATAGCGAGTCTTTTCAGTAATTTCCAACGGAGCAGCTATATTTTCTTTTAAGAAATTTCCAGCATCTCTTACCCAATCTTTAGCTAATTCAAGCCTTGTCAGCACTGACAAATCGTTTTCCACTAGCTTTTACCTCCTTGACTGCATGATAAAGTGAGTAACCACTGCTTAGTTCAAAATCACGTCCAAGCTGTTTTTCTTGCATTTTTGAGGGAACAATCTTTTTGAAAGCATTATAGGATTCTAAAAAAACTTCTTTTTCAACTTTGCTTTCATAAAATTTTTCAACTTGATTGAAAAAAGAGAGCACTTCTGTCATTTCAGTAGTACTCCAACTTAAATCAAGAGGATAATTATAATTTTCTTTCATGTTTCTCCTGCCCGTTCAGGCTAAAAAATCTATAAAATTCAGCAAAAATTTACTGACAGAATTGTTGTCAGTAAATTTTTGCTGCCTAAATCTTAATCTATTGTACTTAACATTTCTGCTCGACGATATTCACGTGGCAAAAATGCACGAATTTCATCCTCGTTAAAGCCAATTTGTAGGTGTTTTGAGTCAGTAATAATTGGACGTCTTAATAGATTTGGAAATTCTGTTACCAAGTCTAATAATTCATTAATAGTCAAATTATCAACATCCACAGCCAATTTTTGAAAAACTTTTGACCGTGTCGAAATAATATCTTCTGTTCCATTTTCCGTTTTCGTCAAGATATGACGCAAATCGTTTGTTGTCATCGGTTGTGTCAAAATGTTGTGCTCTACAAAGGGAACCTTATGGCTTTGCAACCAAGCGCGCGCTTTACGGCAACTGGTACATGATGGCGACAAATATAAATCAATCACAGTCCTATTTCCCATCCTTTTAAAATTATCAGTAAGTTTATTTTTCTCCTCATTGGATAAAAACTAATTTACATCTGCTAAGTATTATATCAAAATTAATATCGCAAAAAAAGTGACGTTATGGTTTTTAGTAATTATTTTCTTCTAAAAATTACGAAATCACTCATTCATTTCTTCAAAAGTTTCTTGTAAATCTTCAAAATCAAGCAAATAAACTTCATAATTAGTGTTTTGTTTCATTTTTTCAACCATATATTTTAATTTTGTCTCATTTTCTTCATCGTAAAAAACAAAAGCTCCCTCGGTATTTTCCAGTATAAAATCATTGTACTGGCGGAATTGGCTTGGGCTTTCATAAGTTTCAAAAGCATATTTCACAAAATCTACTTGCTTGAAAACTGCCAACTTAACTTGATTACTTTCGTTCCAATTTTGGCCATATGTTTCAAAAGAAAAAATTGTCCCAATTTGAAAGTCATAATCTGTCTGAAGTTCCTTTGCTACTTCCAACGCCCAGTATTCAAAACCCAAATTACCTGTAAAAATAATCCAACGAAGGCCTTCCTCCAAAAAATTAATTAATTTTCTTCTAATTGTTTTTTTTATTATTGATACTTTTATGTCTTTTTCATTGAAAATACCTAGGTCAAAACTTGTATAACCCATGATTAGTAGTGAATTCATAAATATTTTCCCCTTGTAAAATTTATGTTATAATAGACATTATATAACTAACTGAGAATTTTATAAAGGTAGAAGACAGAATGGTTAATTATCCTAATGGAAGGTCGCGAGCTTACAGCACTGTTCCTAAGAAAAAAAAATCACTGACAGAGCTGTCAGTAACTAAAAAAAGCACTTCAAAAACCAAAGGGATGGTTGCCTTCGGGAAGCGGGGAATGAATTTTGAAGCTGAAATTAATGCAACAAATGAGTATTATCTTTCTCGTGGACTTGCAGTTATCCACAAAAAGCCAACACCAATTCAAATCGTCAAAGTAGATTATCCACAAAGGAGTCGTGCAAAAATTACAGAAGCTTACTTCAGGCAAGCATCTACTACTGACTACTCTGGAGTCTATAAAGGTCACTACATCGACTTTGAAGCAAAGGAAACACAGCAAAAAACTGTTTTCCCTCTAAAAAATTTCCATGAGCATCAAATTGTTCACATGAGTAATGTTCTCGCTCAAGGGGGAATTGCTTTTGTCCTCTTGCACTTTGCAAGGTTAAATGAAACATATCTTCTTCCATCTTCGTGTTTAATTACTTTTTATTACGAAAAAGGCGGTTTAAAGTCAATTCCGCTTTCTCATATTCGCGAAAATGGCTATAAAATTGAAACGAACCACATTCCTAGAATTCCTTATCTAGAAATTGTGAATAAACTTTGTGAGGTACAGTAAAATTTCTACTAAATCTAAGAAAAATAAACAAAAAAAACGTACGAAACGCGGTTCCGCCAAATCTAAAATGTGGACGGCAGTAAAATTATTTTTAATTGCTTTCTTTTCTTTAATTATCCTAGCCTTAGCCGCTGGGGGCGCCGTTTTCGTTTATTATGCTAAGGATGCACCTGCACTCACTTTGGACAAACTTGAATCTAAACCTTCTACTAAAGTTTATGACTCTAGCGAAAAAGTGGTGGCAACTTTAGGAGCTGAACAAAGAAATCTGGTTAAAACTGATAATATTCCAGTAATGTTGGTTAATGCGGTTACTTCTATTGAAGACCATCGTTTCTTCAATACTCGTGGAATTGACCCCATTCGGATTGCTGGGGCTTTTGTTAATAATTTAAAAGGTGGTTCTTTAAACGGTGGTTCTACACTTGATATGCAGCTCATTAAGCTTTCATTCTTCTCAACCGATGAATCAGATCAAACTTTGAGTGTTAAAATTCAAGAAGCTTGGATGGCCTTAAAATTAGACCAAAAATGGACTAAGGAGCAAATTTTTACAGCTTATGTTAATAAGGTTAATATGGCAAATGGTTATTATGGAATGGGAACCGCTTCCCAAGCCTATTATGGTAAAGATTTAACTCAGCTTTCAATCGCTCAACTTGCCCTACTTGCAGGAATGCCTCAAGCTCCTAATACTTACAATCCATATACTAATCCTACTTCTGCTAAATGGCGCCGTGATATGGTTATCCGTGCAATGCGTCGCTATGATAAAATTACAGCGGAAGAAGAAAAGAAAGCACTGGCTACCCCAATTGATGATGGACTTCAACCTTTAAAACAAAGTGTAACTATTCCAAGTTATGCTGATAATTTCCTCAAACAGGCAATTGCTCAAGCTAAAACTTTGGCTGGAGATGATATTTTGACTGAGGGAGCTAAAATTTATACTACTCTTGATACAACAGCCCAACAAAATCTATATAATATTGTTAACACTGGCAACTATATCACTTATCCAGATGATACAATGCAAGTTGCTTCAACTGTTACTGATGTCAAAACAGGTGCTGTAATTGCACAAATTGGTGGTCGTAATCAACCAAGCAATGTTACTTTTGGCTTTAACCAAGCCGTGCAAACAGACCGAGATTGGGGTTCGACCATGAAGCCAATTGTCGACTACGGTCCAGCTTTTGAAAATAATATTTATACTTCAACTAATAATTATGTTTCCGATTCCCCAACTACTTATCCAAATGGAACGCCTTTAAAAAACTGGGATAATACTTATTTTGGTTCAATGACTGTCAAAAGTGCCTTAGCACTTTCACGTAACATCCCAGCTGTTAAAACTTTAATCAATGTTGGACTAGCTAATTCTAGCAAATTTGTTAATGGTCTAGGAATTACTTTAGATCCTCTGGAATACTCTAATGCCATCTCTAGTAACTCTAAAAATGGTGGAGCAAGTTCTGAAAAAATGGCCGCTGCTTATGCTGCCTTCTCAAATGGTGGGATTTACACTAAACCTTATTATGTTTCCAAAGTTGTCTTCCCCGATGGTCGTACAGTTGAATACAAACCGGTCCGCTCACGAGCAATGCAAGCCTCAACCGCTTATATCATGACCAATATTCTTCAAAGTGTTTTAACATTGCCACTTTCTGAATCTGTTGGTTCTTACGCTGCTGTTCCCGGCTTGGCAGCCGCTGGTAAAACTGGTACATCTAACTATACAGATAGTGAAATGGATCAAATCACTGAGAAATACGGTTCCCTTCCAGGTATGGTTTCTCCAGACGAAAACTTTGTTGGTTATACTCCTCAGTATTCAATGGCTGTTTGGACCGGTTATTCAAATCGAATGACGCCAATTTATGGTACAAGTACTCAGATTGCAACCAAAGTTTTCTCATCTATGATGACTCAACTTACTCCTGATCCTTCATCTGTTGCGACATGGACAATGCCTGAGGGTGTTAGTCAAGAAGGAACTGCTCTTGTTAAAACAGATAGTTCTGGTCAAACAATAAGTCAATCCTCCGCTAATGGTAGTTAAATGAAAATTGAAAAAATTGTTAATAAAATTGCTCAGGAGAATACATATCTCCTGAGCAATTCTACTTCACATCTCATTATTGATCCTGGAAGTGATTCGTCAGCACTTCTTGAACGTCTTAAAATTACTGACAAAACAATCTCCGCTATTTTACTGACACACGCTCATTTCGACCACATTATAGGGCTGAATGAACTAAGGAAACATTTTCCTGATGTTCCTATCTACCTTCATTCAGATGAAAAAGAATGGATGAAAAATCCTAAATTAAATGCATCACTCTTTTTCCTAGGAACTGCTGTGACTGGCCCTGAAGCTGATTATTTTTATGAAATTAATCAGTTTTACGATATTGATGCTTTCAAGTTTCAAGTGCTCGAAACGCCGGGACATTCTATTGGTGGAGTAAGTCTGCTTTTTACATTGGAAAATAAGTCTTTTGTATTTAGTGGAGATGCACTTTTTAAGAATGCTATAGGACGCTGGGATTTACCTACTGGAAATCAAGGGCAACTTTTAAAATCAATTCGTGAGCAGCTCTTCACACTTGATGAAAATACTCAAGTCTTTCCTGGTCATGGTCCCAAAACAAGTATTGGTACTGAAAAACAAAATAATCCTTTTTTCCAATAAAAAAAAGTTACTGATTCTATTGTCAGTAACTTTTTTATTTAAATTCTAATTGTTTGTCCTGGATGAATCATGTCATTAATTCCAAATCCATTGAGGGCCGCTAATTGGTCAGCTGTCATACCATTTGCTGTGGCAATTGAATAAATGCTGTCACCATTTTGAATTGTATAACTGTTTGAAGTCGTTGTGTTTGAAGTTGTTGCACTAGTACTTACAGTTACTTGCAATACTTGTCCTACTTGAAGCATTGAATTAACATCATAAATTCCATTGGCTGACATCAGTGATGAAACAGTCATTCCATATTGTTCCGCAATCGAATATAAACTATCTCCTGATTTGACGGTATAAGTAGAACTTGACGATACATTGGAAGTTGTATTGGTACTTGTTGTAGTTGTGCTAGTACCAGCAACTTGCAAAACTTCTCCTACATGAATATCGTTTGCATTTTCTAAACTATTTGCTGACACAAGTGCATCAACAGTTGTACCGTATTGAGCAGCGATTGCTGATAATGAATCTCCCTCTTGTACTTTGTATGTGCCAGCTGAATTTGTTGAGGCTGATGAACTAGTTGTAACAGCAGTTCCTCCTGATATTTCTCCTCCTTGGTCATAAACACTTAAACCAAGTTCAGAAATCACGCTATTCAATTTAGAAGCATAAGTTGGATCCGTGGCATAACGTCCTTCAAGCCAAGCTGTCGCATCTAAGTAAGAACTTGTATTTTCACGCCAAGCCCCAGAATAATATGATGAAGCACGTAACATTTTAGCTTGGGCAACACATGCGTCATAAACTGAGCTATAAGCTTGGAAGGGTTCAACAACATTTGTCATTGTTCCATTCAAATACTCTTGTGTTGGTAGATAAACAGGTGTACCAGAAGTGTATTTAACTCCAAAAATATTATTATAATTGCTTGCTAAGGCACTTTGTCCACCACTTGATTCTAAAATCCCTTGGGCAATCATTACTGATGGATAAAGTCCGTAGTCATTTGCCACTGGTACCGCAGCGTTAATAATTTCTTGAACAGATGCAGCTTGTGCTTTAATCCCACCAAGACTTGCCAAAGCAACAATTGACGCACCAAGCGCTAATTTATGTTTCTGTTTCATCGAGTCTCCTCTTTAATATTAGATAATTTTTTGACTAAAATATGCCAATTGTATTTTTATTGTTACTTACTAGTATAAAAATTTTCTGGCGATTTGTAAAGTCTTTTCTTTATTATTTTTTTAATTTCACATCATAAATTTTTTTTAGAGCCATGATTATAATATTAGGAGGCAAATTTTTTTATTTGAGCTATAATAAAGTAAAAGGAGCGAAAAAATGACTAAAATTTATGATAACATTACTGAATTAATCGGACAAACTCCAATTGTTAAACTTCAACATGTTCCAGCAGAGAGTGCTGATGTCTATGTCAAACTTGAAGCTTTCAATCCTGGTGGTTCTGTGAAAGATCGGATTGCCCTTGCAATGATTCGGGCGGCTGAGGCCGATGGACGTTTAAAACCTGGTGGAACAATCGTTGAACCGACTTCTGGAAATACAGGAATTGGACTCGCCTTCGTTGGCTCTGCTTTGGGTTACAAAGTTGTCATTGTCATGCCAGAGTCATTCTCACTTGAACGTCGCAAATTGATTCAAGCTTACGGGGCTCAATTAGTTTTAACACCCGCTAGTGGTGGAATGAAAGCTGCAATTGCTAAGGCAAAAGAACTCTCAGAAACAGAAGGTTATTTTCTTGCCATGCAATTTGAAAATCCCGCAAATCCTGAAATTCATGAAAAAACAACAGGAGCTGAGATTATTGATGCTTTTGGGCCAACTGGACTTGATGCCTTTGTGGCAGGTGCAGGGACTGGTGGAACGATAACAGGAGTTTCGCATGCCCTCAAAAAAGCAAATCCAACTATCAAAACTTATGTTGTCGAAGCTGATGAATCTGCTATTCTCTCGGGTGAGGCTGCTGGCCCACATAAAATCCAAGGTATTTCTGCTGGTTTTATTCCTGGGAATCTTGACACTAAATCTTATGATGAAATCATTCGGGTCAAAGGAGATGATGCCATTTTAACGGCTCGTCATCTTGGAGGAAAAGAAGGATTTTTAGTTGGAATTTCTTCGGGCGCAGCCATTTATGCTGCCCTTGAAGTAGCTAAAAAATTAGGTAAGGGTAAAAAAGTGTTAGCGATTGCTCCTGATAATGGAGAACGCTACTTATCAACGGCTCTTTATGATTTTGAGTCTGAAAAATAAATAATTTTCACTGACAGAAAGTAAAAAAGTTACTGACAGAAATTTGAGAAGATAAATCAGCTAAAAAGGTTGACAAAATTTTCTGATTTTCCTGTCAGTATTTTTTATCTAAAATCCAAACAACATATTTTTATATTTCACTATTTTAGGGTAAAGTTATTTTGGGAGCGCTTTGCTCTTGGAAAATTTTAATAAGGAAAAAACAATTTCATGAATAAATCAAAAATTTTTGCTTTCTCTGCAATTTCACTTTCTGCTGCCCTTTTACTGACAGCCTGTGGAAATTCTGTCAGTAAATCTGAAGATTCCGCTCAGGAAGCCAAATACAGCTTTGCAAGCAATATTTTAACCCTTGACACTAGCATGGCTGCTGACGTAAATTCCATTGATGTTCTTCTCAATGTTGATGCTGGACTTGTCCGTTGGAATCCCAAAGCGCAAGTTGTCAACGATTTGGCAAAATCAATTGACATTTCAAAAGATGGCAAAACTTATAATGTAACTTTGCGTGACGGTTTAAAGTGGTCAAACGGTGCTAAATTAAGAGCTGCTGATTTTGTTTATGGTTGGCAAAGAACCGTTGACCCAAAAACTGGTTCACAATACGCCTATGCCTTAACACCTGTTGCTAATGCCAGCGAAATAATGACTGGCAAAAAACCAGTTGATACTCTTGGAATTAAAGCTGAATCTGATACGAAATTAGTCATCACTTTAGCAACACCTACTCCTTACTTCAATAAATTGCTGACACTTCCAGCTTATTATCCCGTCAATGAAGCTTTCGTTAAAAAAATGGGAAATAAATATGGAACAAGTTCAGACACCAGTCTTTATAATGGTGCTTTCAAATTTGTCAAAGGAAAAAATAATTGGACTGGTTCAAATGAAACTTTTTCAATTGTAAAAAATGATCAATTCTATGACGCCAAAAATGTTAAGCTTTCTGGAGCAACTTATCAAATTGTAAATAATCCTAACACCGCTGTTAATCTTTTCAAATCTGGAAAACTTGATGTCGCTAATTTGGCCACTCCGGAATTAGTTTCTGCAAATAAGAAAAATAAAGATTACAAAGCACTAACTTCACCAAGAATTGATGTTTTAGAATACAATCAATCTGGTAAAGTTCCCGAACTTTCAAACTTAAAAATTCGTCAAGCTTTAAACTTAGCGACAAATAGAAAAAACTTGTTAGAAATTGCGGCGCCAAGTTTTTCAATTACGAATACAGTGACTCCTAAAAAATTAGATCAAGCACCAAATGGAGAAGATTTCGCAACTTACGCTGCCCAACCTTATAAATATGATGCCACAAAAGCCGCTGAACTTTTTAAAGAAGGTCTAAAAGAATTAGGAAAAACATCAATTACTCTTGAACTTGAAGGAGCAAATGACAATTCCTTTGCCAAGGCCGCGGTTGACTATCTTAAAGGCAATCTCGAAAAAGATTTACCAGGTTTAACCATTAATGAGAAACTCGTTTCTTCAGCTCAACGTCAAAAAGATGCTCAAAATAATAATTTCCAAATTCTGCTGACAAGTTGGGGTGCAGATTACAATGAACCCTCTGATTTCTTGATGAATTTTGTATCAGGAAGTACAATGAATCATGGATTAGTCAAAAACCCTAACTTTGATAAAGCCTATCAAGCAGCGACTACAGCTCCTGACGTTCTGTCAGCTGATAAACGTTATGCTCATTATAAAGATGCTGAGAATGCACTATATGAGGCCGCTAATGTCAATCCCTTAGCCACTGAATCTGTTTCTTTATTATTAAATCCAAAACTTAAAGGAATTTCAACTTATAACTCAGCCATGATTTTTGATTTACGTCATGCTGAAATCGCTAAATAATAAAAAAATTTACTGACAAATTTTTGTCAGTAATTTTTTTATTCTGTCAGTAAATTTTAAACTTCACGACGAACATGTCCTGGCTCAAAAAGTTGTCCCCAAGTCATTGTCCCTAAAACTTTCTTATTGATGACCTGATTTAAACGACTAATGCTCACTCCATCAGTACTTGTTGAGTCATGTAGAATAAATCCTCCGCCAAGATAGATAGCCGCATGTTGCTCATCCTCACTTGCATCGTCAGCTGTAATTAATAAATCACCACGCGCCTTATCTGACCAATCTTCAGCCTCGCCAGTTTGAGCTAGCAAGGAGGTTGAAGCCGCAAATTGATAAACCAAAGATTGACCGCCTAACCGGAACATTTGAGCAATAAAACTCGAACAATCAAATTCATTAGCAGCTACTGAATCATCGGTGCGCCCTCCACCATAAACATATGGACTTTTCCCAACCAGTTTCATTCCTGATGAAATTGTTTTTTCAATCACTGAATTATCAGATTTCAATTGGCTGGCCACCGCTTCATAAGCTTTAACCACATCATCTTTACCCGTCTTTTTTGTGAAATAGTAATAATAACCATTAATTTTTTGTAATCCATAAACCATTTTCCCCGTTTGTGGACTGAAATAAACCGTTCCACCATCCAAAGTCATCAAACCTGTCTTCATCACACCTGTTGTTGAATCAAAATAATAATTATTCCCATTAATTTTTTGAAGACCCGTTAATTTTTTTGAACCAGAGTAAGCATAAGTCTCATTTGATTTATTAACCAATTTAATCGTTGAAGCCTGAACATCTTTACTATGATATATTTTAAAGCCAACAAAGAAAATTAGAAATGCTAATAAAGCTAGAATAAGTACTTTCCCTTGTTTACTCATTTTTTTAGAGCCATTTTTTTTATAATCTCTTGTTCTTTTTTCCATATCTAGTTATACCACTCCAAGTTTAATGATAACTTAATAAGAACAAATTAAGATTTGGATAAGAAAAGCGATTTGAAATTATCTTCAAATCACTTTTATAAAATATTTAACCACTTACTTTTTCTAATTCTTGATAAATTTGTCGAAAAACAGTCAAAAATTGTTCAACTTCAGCCATATTATTTGTTGAATCAAGAGAAATCCTGACCGCACTTGTTGCTAATTTTGAAGGGACATTCATCGCAACTAAAGTTCCAGCCGCCGCATTTTTCTTTGAAGAACAAGCTGAGGTTGTCGAAATATAGATTTCATGTTGTTCAAAAGCGTGAACAACGACCTCACCTCTAACCCCACGAATCCCAAAGGTCAAAATGTTAGGAGCAAAATTCTCCACTTTACTAAAAACATGAACTTTTCGATGCTTTTCTAACTCTTCTAAAATCACCTGCTTCATTGCTCGTACTTTTTGACGTTTAAAGTCATCATCATCTAGAGCTAAACGAAGGGCTTTAGAAGTCGCAGCAATTCCAGCTAAATTTTCTGTAGTCGAACGCCAATTATGCTCTTGACCTCCCCCATGTAAAAGCGGAGTCAGTCTTTTCCCTTTTTTTGCAACAACAATTCCCACACCACGTGGCCCATGAAATTTATGAGCAGATAAAACCGCGAAATCTACCCGCTCTGTCAACCAAGCCTCTAATGGAATTTTACCAATGGCCTGTACTGCATCTACATGAAAAGAAATTGTTGGCTTATCAGCAAGTAGGTCAGAAATTTCGCCAATCGGTTGAATGGTTCCAACCTCATTATTGACTGCCATGATTGAAATCAAAATCGTTTCATCTCTAATCAATTTTTCAAGCTCAGAAACAATAACAAAACCATCCCCATCAACAGGTGCAAAATCAACTTCAAAACCTTGCGTTTTTAACCATTCTGCTGTATTTTTTACAGCTGGATGCTCTACATTAGAAACAATGATGTGATTACCATAAGGACGCTTTTCAAAAGCGACACCCTTTAAAATCCAATTATCTCCTTCAGTCCCTCCACTTGTAAAAAATATTTCTTGTGAATCGACTCCCAACAGTTCAGCAATTTGTCGTCTAGAAGCCTCTAATAATCTCGTCGCTGTTGTCCCCAAACCATGTAGACTTGACGGATTTCCCATAATTTTTGTTGCAACATCTGTATAAGTTCGTAAAACCATTGGATTAACTGCTGTCGTAGCAGAATTATCAAAATATATCATTTTTTATCCTTAATATTTAAAAATCAATCTTATTTTAACACAAAAAATACCGAAAAGTTTGACTAAAATATAAGAATGATGATTAAATTACCATAAAAAACTTTTGACATTCGCTATTTCTGTCTATTAAATCTTTTGACAATTTTCCGATTTCTGACGATTGAATAAAGATATACCAAAATAAAAATGAGCAACCAAGTAATAGTAAAACTCCAAATATGATGTTGCCACGAGCTATCAAAAAGCCAAGTATTAACTAATAAGTAACCCCAAGCCAGCAAATAACTTGCTAAAGCTTGACTAACAAATTCAAGCAAGTCAATTGTGACATATTCATCTATCAATTTAGACATGGCCCCCTGAACAAAACCATAAACAAGAATTAGAGTCATTGATTCAAAATCAATTTCTCCACCAAAATACAAAGTAAGCAAGACTCCACATACTATAGCAATGAAGGCACCTTTGAGTCCCGAAATTACATATTTCATTTTTTAGCTCCTTCTTCTAACTTCTTGTTGATATTTGCCAAGTATCTACGACTGACAGGCAACTTTTCATCTCCGATATAAAGCAATACTCCGTAAACAAAGTCTGTTTCCAAGCGCCTTATTTGTTCAAAATTAACCAGAGTATTTCTTGATATTTTAATAAAATTCAAAGCCAATTTTTTCTCATAAAAATAGAGAGGAGATCTTACTCTTATCACTCCATCCGTCATATGGAAATCGAGATAATTTTTTTCTGATTTTAAATATAAAATTTCTCTGATATTAACAATCTCAAAACCTTTATTTGTTGCCAAATAGAGTTTTTCGTTATCTATAGAAGACAAATCTTCTAAATGATATTCTTTTACAATAGCCGAAAATTCTTCTTGCCTTCGAGCAACAATGACAATTTCCGCTTCTTCTATATTAGGGTCAATTTGTTTTTTTAATTTCACTTTTTCATTATATAAATAAATACTCACTTAAACAATTATTTAACTGACAAAAGCTAAAGTATTTAGGCCTTTCTTCGATAAACTAATAGGGCTAAGAGACAAATCAATCCGACACTTAAAGATATTCTTGACCAATTTGGAACGACTGTATAGTTGGAAGTTAATGTATGGTTTAAATCAGAAAGTAACTGAGTGAGGAAAAAATTGTCAGCAATCTTACGAATTCCTCCTGAAAGTTGTGCTAACGGAATCATCATTCCTGAAAAGAAGAAGGAAAGAAACATCAGAGGCATAGCAATCGCACTTGCTGTTGCCGTGTTTTTAGCAAGAAGTCCAATAATCATTGCTAATAAACAAAATGGAATTGAATATAAATAAAGTTTTAGATAAAAAAGAATTAATAAACTCAACTTAGGAAACTCATAATCATAAGCATAATGAGCAACTACTAGAATAACAAGCGTTGAGCAAAAGATAATAATCATAAAACTAACAATTTGTGCAATAATATAAAATAATTTTTTTATTCCTCTTTGGACAAATAATTGATAAATTTTTCTAGACTGATAGTCAGCAATTTGTACTGACAGTGAAGTCAAACTAGCTGATAGAACACTGTATAATAATATTGATGCAATATTATTTTCAATATAATGTGGTATGCTTTTTCCAAAACTTGATGAAAAAGCAAACATTAAAAATAAGGGAAAGATAAATACAAAGAAAATTTGTGAAGGATTCCGATAGCGTAAACGTAGTTCAAATGTAAAATATTTTAGAAATTTCATGATAATAGTTCCTCCAAGTTGATACGGTAAGTCATTTGATATAAAACAAGTTCTTTATTGAATTTAATGATGGCTTGTTCAGCCAATTCCTTTGGTAATTTGTACTGTTTTTCTTTTAGTTTATAGGCTTCAAATTCTGGAACTTCTACTAAAAATTCAACAAAAGAAAATTCTTCTTGAATTAAATCTGATTTTTGTAAATCTGCAATAATTTTTCCATCTTTAAGAATGATAAATCGGTCGCATAATTGCAATGCTTCTTCTAAATAATGGGTTACCAAAAGTAAAGTTGAATTTTTTACTTTCAAATTTGAAGATAAAAATTTAAAAAGCTCTCCTCTGCTCTCACTGTCAAGACCCGTTGTAATTTCATCCAAAAAGAAATATTCAGGACTATTTTGTAGTGCAGATACCAAAAAGAGTTTTTGTTTTTGACCACCAGATAAATTTGAAAATCTTTGCTTTAAATAGGATTCCATTTTAAATTCTTTGACCAGTTTTAAGCCATATTCTTTAGATTGTTCATCATTTGAAAACAAAGCTAAAACTTCACTGACTAAAGCATCAGGAGGTAAGGTCATATTTTGCATGATATAACCAGTATTATTGGAAGTCGGTTTCATTTTGCCATATTCAATTTTTCCTGAAGAAGCCTTGACATTTCTATTAATAATATTCATTAATGTTGATTTTCCCGCACCATTATTACCTAATAAAGCAACCTTATCACCAGCTTTTAATTCAAAACTGATATCATTTAGCACTTGATTGTTACCATAGGATTTTTTTATATTTTTTATTTTCATATTGCTATTTTAACTCAATCTATCAAAAGTACTGACCAAAAGTCTGGGATAAATTAAGCAATTTTAGGGATAAAAAAATAAGAGTTTTTTTCTCCTATTTTTTGGAATTTATATTATAAGCTTTACGGTATTGATTGGGAGCAAGTCCATAGCGCTTTTTAAAAGATTTTATAAAATAAGGAGTATTCATCATTCCAACGTCACGCGCAATTTCAGAGATTGCTTCATTTCCTTTAAGCAATCGTATTCTTGCTTGCTCAAGTCTTATTCTTGTTAGTTCTTGCTGTGGAGTTAGCCCTTTTATTTTTTTATAAATATGGCGAAGATAAGACGAAGAACCATGAAGTCTTTGTCCAAGCTCCTCAAGACTCAAATCCTCATCATAATGATTTTTTAAAAGTAAATCAATCTCTTCTACCCAAACCTCATTTGGTACAATTTTATCCATTGGTCGACATCTTTTGCAAGGACGATAACCTTCTTCTAAGGCTTGCTCGGCTGCTTGAAAAATACTTACATTCTCTCTTTTTGGTAGTCTAGAGACGCAGGAAGGTCGACAAAATATTTTAGTTGTTGCTACGCCATACCATAATTTATTATCAAAGTTTTTATCATTATTTTTAATGATTTCCCAAGTTTCGTCAGTAATTTCCAAATGAAAACTCCAATTATTTTTTTAAATGTGCTTGCTCAAGTGTCAAAAGAGTTTTTTTCTTCTCTATTCCACCAGCGTATCCTGTCAAGGAACCATCAGTCCCCACAACTCGGTGACAAGGGATAATGATTGAAAGTGGATTATGTCCAACTGCTCCACCAACCGCCTGTGACATATTTCTTTTTTTCTCTTCATTAACCTGAAGAAGATTTGATATTTCTTTATAAGTAATTAGACTACCATAGGGGACATCACTTAATATTTTGAGTACTTTTTTTCTAAATTCCGTTACTTCTGGTTTCAATTTTATTTTTTTAAAATCAGGGTTTTCTCCTTTAAAATAAGCGCCCAACCATTCTATAGCATTAATAATTGGAAGACTCTTATCCTCTTTTGCCTGATTTAAATCATAATTGGCCGCAAAGTATTTTTGCTCTTTAAACCACACTCCTAATAAATAAGTTTCATCACTTAAAAGCGTTATTTCTCCTAAAGGTGACTGATAGTTTTTTTTAGTTAACATTTTTCCCTCCTCTTCGTTCCGACTTTTTTATATTCAATAGTATAACAAAAAAATAAGGCAGAAAACATCACTATTTGGCTTTTTCATTTTTTTGAATATCATTCTTGATAAATGATATAATATAAAAAAAGATTAAGGGTCTGACAATGAAAGTAATACTAAGAAAAGCACTCCCAGATGATTATGAGCAAATTGCTTTTGTTCACTATAAAGCCTGGTTAGAAACATACACTGGACTTCTCCCAGAAAGTTTCTTAAAAAACAGAACGCTTGAATCAAGCATTAATATTTTTAAAAATAATCTTTGTTCAAATACAGTGGTTGCCATTGTTGAAGGCAAAATTATTGGTTTTTGCGGCTGGGGCCCTCTTCGGAATAATTCTTTTGAAGAAAACTTTGGTGAAATTCATGGCATATACTTACTCGACTCCTATAAAAAACATAAAATAGGTCGAAAAATGCTTGAATTCGCCTTAGAAAAAATTTCAACAAAGAATTATCCAAAAGTTGGTCTGTGGGTACTAAGTAGCAATGAAAATGCCATTCACTTTTACAAGAAACTTGGTTTTTCTGACACAGGAATTGTTAAGGAAGAAAATTTAGAGGAAATTATCACTGAATCTTTTTTTACAAAGGAAATCTAAAAAAGCATATTCCGGGATATGTTTTTTATTTTAATGACAGACAAGAAAAAAACACCGTAAAATTACGGTGTTTAATGCTTAATAGCTATAATTATTTAACTGCGTCTTTCAATGCTTTACCAGCTTTGAATGCAGGAACAACTGTAGCAGCGATTTTGATTGCTTCACCAGTTTGTGGGTTACGTCCTTCACGAGCTGCGCGTTCGCGAGTTTCGAAAGTACCAAAACCGATCAATTGAACTTTTTCACCTTTTGCAAGGAATTCAGTTACAACTTCACCAAAAGCATTAACTGCTTTTTCTGAATCTTTTTTAGTCAATCCTGTTTTTGCTGCAACTTCAGCGATAAGATCTTGTTTGTTAGCCATTTTAGAAATGTCCTCCATTTGTTTTTTACCTTAAACATAGGCAATTTTCATTTTAGCAAATCTTAGCCTAGTTTGCAAGTCAAAATGCCATTTTAATGCGTTTTTCAGGCTTTTTTCATGAAATCAAAGACAAAATTCCCTTTGGCTAAATCAATTTGATTCGCTTTAATATAAAGATTACCTGAGACATTTATTTTGGACAAATTAATGACCACTTGATTTTTCTTACTTTCAACTTGAACAAAGTCTGGCAAGTCGTATGCCTTAACAATTTGCAGAACTTCTGAAGTTGGTAAACTCAAACTTCCAGCAGAAATATTTTGGACAGATAGACTAATTGAACCATCTGAGAGTGCCAGAGGTTCAAAATAAATATAAAGTGGAATTTTGGTTCCAAAAAGTTTATAAGATGCTTCAAGAACTGCTTGTTGATTAGAAATATAAAACTTATAAGTCATTTCTTTAGTTTGATAAGTTTCTAAATAACTATTTATCAATTCATTGAGCTGCGAAGTTGTGCTCGTAATCTGAGCAACCTTTTGGTCTGAACTATTAGTTGATTTTTGATTGAGAACCGTTTGGTCTCTTGGGCTAGTCACGCGAATGGCAATAAACACAACTCCAGCTATATTCAGAGCCAAAAGAATAATAAAGAGCCATTTCCAAATAGGACGTTTTTTAAGACCTTCTTCTTTTTCAGTTTTTGGCTTAGTGGAATTTTTTGTTTTTGATTTTCTTGTTTGATTTTCGTTATTTTCCATTTTGCTTCTCTATTCTACAAGTTTCATTTCTTCTTTTACTTTAATCACTCTTGTGGCTGATTGACTGATTTTTTTAGCAAAGTCTGGGTCTGCTTTTACCTTTTGCAAAACTTCTGAGATCATTTCTGGAATTTGTGTAGGCTCATTTGCTAAAACAAGGTCATTTCCTGCTGACAATGCTAAAACTGCCCTTTGACCAGGCGTCCATGATTGTACTTGGACAGCATTTGATAAATCATCTGTAATAACCAAACCATCAAAGCCTAATTGTTTCCGTAGTAAACCATCAACCATTTTGGATGAAAAAGCACCGGGAAGATTAGGGTCAATTTTATCATAAATAGCGGTTGCGGTCATAATCGAAGGTGTCCCAGAAGAGATTAAATCTTTGAAAATTTGAACAGATTCGCTATTGGAATTCGTTTGGTCATCTCTAACACCTGCACTGATATCTGTATTGCCTGTCACCGCTCCAAGCCCTGGAAAATGTTTAGCAGTTGTCAAAACCTTGGCTGCTTTCATGCCTTCCGTAAATGCTTGAGCATGGCTTATGATACTTGCTTTATCATAAGCATATTGGCGACTCCAATAGCCAATTGGAGCATTTTGTGGAGCAAAGTCGGCAGATAAAACTTGGTCAGCAACTGGTGCTAAGTCAAAATTCACTCCAGCTGCGTAAAGTTCACTTCCCCAAGTTTGTGATTCCTTTTGTAATTTATCAGCTGTCCAACTTCCTTGAGTTAATCCATCAGGAATCTGTGAAAACCCCTGACCTTGGAGAACTTGAACATTTCCTCCCTCTTGGTCACAGGATATCAAGAGTTTGCGATTAGCCGGTGCTAAGCCTTTTAGTTTGTCAGTAATATCTTTCATTTCTGGGGCACTGAGATTAGAGCGACCAGTCAAAATAATACTACCTACTTGATACTTTTCAATCGCATCAAAAGTTGCCTGATTATAGTTATTTGCTGGCATTCCTGTCATAAATAACTGACCAACTTTTTGTTCCAAAGTCATCTGCTCAATATTTTTATCCATATTTTTTGGGGAAGTTGAACTCCTTTTAGTTTCTGACAATTGACTTTTCTTTTTTGTTTTAGACGATTCTTGTTCGTTTAAATGCCCCGCCAAACCAAGAACTCCTGATAAAATTAATGCACAACCAAGAACAAGAGCTAGAAAAACAACTGGTTTTGCTTTTTTCTTTAAGCGCTTAGTCATTTTTGGTTGACCTCCTTATAACTTGCAAATACTGCATCAGCCATAAGTTGATAACCTACGTTATTTGGGTGGAAATGGTCTTCTGTATAAAGTAAGTTATTGGAAACTGCATCGGATGTACTGCCAGATTCAACCGCTTGTTTATCTCCTGAACCCTTATAAAGTAAGTCATTGATTGGAATAAAATAAGTGTTCTTTTCTTGACTTACAACGCCAGCAGTCGCTGTATTCCAGCTATCAATCACATTCTGCATGACTGTAAGCTCAGGAAAATTAAGATAAAAAGGATTGTAAATTCCGAGGACATAAATCTGCGCTTTGGGATTGTCTTCACGAATTTTATCTAATAATTTTTTCACTCGTGCTTGATAAAGTTCCTCTGGCTTAGTAAAATCTTTTTCTGTCATTGATGAGAGTTTGCTGACATTATCACGAATGACTTTTAAGACGTCATTTCCTCCAATGGTAATCGTAATGATATCAGCCTTTTTTAAGCCGTCAGTAATTTTTTTACTTTTCATCATACGATTATAGATTTGAGTACTTGTATCTCCAGCTTTCCCAAAATTTTGACTACTGACAGAGCTATCTGTCTTATTCTCAATATCTTTGGCAAATAAAGGGACAAAACCACCTTGTCCTGTGGCATCTCCAACTCCTTCTGTCAGTGAATCTCCTAAAGCTGCATAGGTCAGATTTTTTGCTGACAGAGTTGAAACTTTTTTGTCAGCTAAAAATCGGTCTCCTGCCTTTGGAAAAACGAGCAAAAAGAAGCCCAAAATTAGCAAAATTGCCAGCAACAAGCCGGCAAATGTACGTATAAAATTTTTCATCATATTTTTAGATTTATCATTCATAATCAATCATAATTGCCCAAGCTCCAGGACCTGTATGAGTGGCAATTGTCGTGTTGGTATCTAAAATTGAAATAGGTTTTTCAACAAATTTTTGCAAAACTTCTTTCGCTTTTTGTGAAAATTCTAAACCTTGAGCATGAGAAATTCCAATTTCACGGATTTTACGTCCAGAACTACTAATAGAATCTGAAAGTTCTTCAAGCCATTTATAAAAAGTTTTACTTCCACGTCCACGTAAAAGAGTATTCAATTCACGGTCTTTCAAAGTTCCAATAACGCGAACTTGTAAAAGACTTCCAAATAGTCCTGTCATTCGACTAACACGACCACCTTTAACCAAATTTTCTAATGTTGAAAATCCGATAAAAAGCTCTGTATTTTCTCGAATATATTTAATTTTTTCTAAAATTTCTTCTTTAGATGCTCCTGCTTTTGCTAGGCGCGCTGCTTCAACCACTTGGAATTTTTGTGCTTGGTCAGTAAAGTCACTATCAATGACCGTTACGTTACGACCTGAAAGCATTCCCCCTTGGCGTGCTGCTTCTACTGTTCCTGACAATGCTTCTGTTAAATGAATGGAGATAATCTCATCATCCTCAGCAGCAATTTTTTCATAAACCTCGGCAAAAACACCAACTGGTGGCTGACTTGTTTTAGGCAAGTTTTTTGATGCAGCCATCTTGACCATGAAATCTTCAAACTTCAAGTCGTCGTCTGAATACATTGTTCCATCGATCGTTACTGACAACGGAACAATAGTAATGTCAAGTTCACGAGCAATTCCTGGCTCAATCGTAATGGATGAATCTGTCACAATTTTTATTGGCATATTTACTATCTGAACTCCCATTTTTCTCATAAGAGAAAGTCGGCAGTCCAATTCCTTTTCTATACAATTTGTGCTATCATATATTATAACAAATTTTCAGTTGGAAAGAGCAAAAAAGGTTGATAATATTATTTTTTTGATTCCAAAAATAAATTAAAAATTACTCAAAAGCTGAATAAATCAATAAATTGGAGAGACCAAATGGAAGAAACACAAGGTTCAAAAACCTATCAGATTCTCAATGAGATTTTCAATGCAGTTACTCATGGAGCAGGAACTGGTCTAGCAATTGCAGCATTAGTTCTCCTTGTCATTAAAGGTGCCGCATCTGGTTCTGCACTTGAAGTGGTTGCTTTTACAATCTATGGAGCTTCGTTAGTCATTCTTTTTCTATGTTCAACTTTAGCGCACAGTTTACATTTTACTAAAGCAGTCAAAGTCTTTCGAGTTTTTGACCACAACGGAATTTTCTTTTTGATTGCTGGAACTTATACCCCTTACTGTTTAGTTGCTTTAAACAATTGGTTAGGTTGGATTGTCCTAGCAGTTATTTGGATATGTTCTATTTTAGGGATTGTTTTAACATCAATCTACTTACCAAAATGGGGTAAAACACCAAAATTATCAACCGTTTTATATGTCGTTCTCGGTTGGATGATTTTAATTGTCATTTATCCTTTATGGAATGCCCTGCATCCCGTAGGTTTCTGGCTTTTAGTCGCTGGTGGCGTTGTTTATTCTGTTGGAGCACTCATCTATCACTTTAAATTTCCTTTTGCCCATGTGGTATGGCACCTCTTTGTTTTACTGGCTGCAATACTCATGTTCTTCTCTGTTTACCTTTATGTGGGATAAGATAAAAAACCGTTCGGATGAACGGTTTTTTATTTATAAATACCAGCTATAACATACCCTTCCAGCCTTTTTTGTAAAATCTCCGATTCTTCCACATAAATTTTGGTTTGGATTGTTTTTTTCAAATTTGAATAGTGAAGAATCACTTGATGAGAACCCGGAAATTCACGCAAAATTTGTGAAATTTTTTGATTATACTTCTCATCTTTTAAATTTAGCCAAAGTTTTCTATCCGTTTCCAAAGCTGGGCTTATTCGGTCAGTAACCAGCTGTAATTCATCATTACGTTCTGTTACTTTTCCACTGATGAGGTAAAATTTCCCTTGTTCAAGCTCACTTGAAAATTGACGATAAATCTCTGGAAAAAGTGTCACATCAAAATTTTCACGACTATCAGATACTGTTAAGAAGGCCATTGTTTGCCCCGTCTTAGTCCGATGCGTTCTAATGTAGTTGATTTCAACCAAGATAGTCATTCGTCTATTTTTCACAAGTTGAGCAAGAGGTGTAAAATTACCTTCAAATCTGCGAGCTAGATTTTGCAAAGGATGTGGTGTTACCCCAATTCCTAATAAATTTTTTTCAAAATCGTATTTTTCGGTTTCTGAATAATCTTCTGCCTCATGATAGGCAAAGCCCCCACCAGAACTTGCCATAAAAATATCATCACTATAATAGTTTAATAAATTAGCATGGTCAGCCAAATTATAAGCTAATTTCCCTCGATTTGAATCTGCATAATCAAAGGCTCCAATCTGAATCAAAGGGAGAATGTTTTCTTTTTTATGAAAATTATTAGGTAATTTTTCGACAAAGTCTGCCAAATCTTTATAGGGTTGATTTTCAACAATCCATTTTGCTAAATCACGAGAAATTCCTTGAACGTGAGCCAATCCTAAACGAATCTTTTTATTTTTTACAAAATCGCCAATTTTCATCAGATTGATGGTTGGTTTTTCTATTTCAAACCCATTTTCTAACGCATCTAAAATCATTACTTCACGTTTGCGATCACGTAATTGAATTTCATAAAATTCATCAGGAAAGTGTGCCTTAAAATAAGCAATTTGAAAAGCAAGTGCCCCATAAGCAAAACCGTGTGAACGGTTAAAACCATAATTAGCAAAACGTTCAATTAAGTCATAGATTTCTTCTGCTTTTTCTTTAGAATGGCCATTATGGCTTGCTGAATCTAAGAAATCTTCACGCAATCTTTCTAGCTCAGACCCTTTTTTCTTAGAAATTGCTCGTCTAAGAAGGTCAGCTTTCCCAAGAGAAAAGCCAGCAAAAGCTTGAGCCACCTGCATAATTTGCTCCTGATAAATCATAATTCCGTATGTTGGCTTTAAGATTTCACTAATAGAATCATCCACAGTAGGCACAATTTCTTTCCCATGTCGTCGAGCAACAAATTGTGGAATAAACTGTGATGGACCAGGACGGAAAATTGAAGTTGCATCAACAATATCATCAAATTTACTTGGGGCAAGATTTCTTAAAAAACGTCGCATTTGTGGATTTTCAAACTGAAAAATTCCCATGGTATTTCCAGCCCGAAAAAGGGCCAATGTGTCTTCATCTTCCAAATTTATTTTTAGTGGATCAATATCAATTTTTTGACGTCTTTTCACCAAATCACGTAATCGAGAAATTATTGTTAAATTACGTAATCCCAAAAAGTCAATTTTCAAAAGTCCAATTGCTTCAACATCTGGCGCCTCATATTGCGTCAAAGCCAAATCTTCTGACGGTTTTAATGATACATAATTCACCAAAGATTCTTCAGAAAGAACGACACCTGAAGCGTGTGTTGAAGTCTGACGGGGCATTCCCTCAATTCGTCTTGCAACTTCATAAATTCTTTTCAATTTTCCATTTTTTAACACTTCAGCTTTAAAACGTTGATTATTTTCATACTCATCAGCCAAAGTTCCAAAACGACGCACAAGCATCCGAGTCAAATTGGATAATTCAGCTTCAGTCATTCCAAAAGCTTTACCAACATCTCTAAGCGCCTGTCTTTTACCCAAGGTTGAAAAAGTAACAATTTGTGCGACATGGTCTGAACCATATCTGTTTTTCATATAGGCCAATAATTCAGCACGACGGTCATCTGGCATGTCAATGTCAATATCGGGCATGGCGACACGTTCTGGATTCAAAAAACGTTCGAAGAAAAGATTATGTTGAACAGGGTCAACTTGTGTAATTCCTAAAACATAGGCAACTAAAGAACCGGCCGCTGAACCACGCCCCATTCCACAATAAATTTCTTGTTCACGGGCATAACGCAACAAATCCGCGACAATCAAGAAATAGTCATCAAATCCCATTTGATGAATGACTGACAACTCTTTTTCTAAACGTTCTTGATAAACTGACAAATCTTGCAAATTTACTGACGAGACTTCTGTCAGTAAATTTTTTTCTTCAAGTCGAGCTGACAAACCTAAAGTCGCTTCTTCTCGTAAATGTTCAACTGCCTGTCTCTTCTTATCGAATCTAGGAAGCTCCAATTTTTCATCGAACTGATAAGCAATCTTTGCTGTTAATGCTGACAGATTTTTCAAAGCCTGTGGAAAATATTTCTGGAAGTAAGTCTCATAAGCTTCTGGTCTTTGAAGAAGTTCATTAGAACTGATTGTTAAACTTTCATCGAAAGAAACTCCATCACGCACTGCATGCAAAATTGCTAAAATCTCATTATCAGCAAAATTCAAATAGCGAATAGCAGGAAAAGGAAGTGTTGGTAAATTAAATTTAGCCCCTTTATCTGTCAGTTGATCAATCCCAATAAAAGCTTCATCAGCTACTGACGAAAGTTCTGTCAGCTCGCTCAAACTTCCGTAAGTTTCAGGAATAATCAAAGCGATTCCTGATAAATGATTTTGAATATCAGAAAATTGACGGCGTCCATAGTTATGAAGCGTCGAAATCCGAAGTAAGTTTTTATAACCTTCAGTATCTTTAGCAATAAAAGAAAAAGCAATTGGTAAACCCCGCCATTCAAAATTTAGCTCAATACTAATAATGGGTTGCAAATTAAATTTTTGAGCTTTTCTGACAAAACGAAAAGCAGCATGAAGATTCCCAACATCGCAAATTCCAACCGTTTGATAACCTAAACGGTGCGCCGTTTCCAAATAGTCATCAACTTTAACGACACTATCTAAAAAACTATATTCAGTTTTTGTATTCAAGGGTGCAAACATATTTTCCTCCTTTCTTGCTAAAACGACTGGTATTTCTTAATTAAAAGATATTAATTTTATTATACTATATTTTAGCTTGAACTTGGGATAAGTTTAGACAAACTAAGAACAAAAAAAAGCGTCAAATTTTAGTTATTAAACTAAAACAAAAGTAATTAAATTTAACTGAATTGATATCAAAAAACAACTTAACGGTTGAAAACGTCCAACATTTTTGACATTTTTTGATTTTAAAAACTGCTTTCATTCTTATTTTTAATTCGTTTTTATTACAAAAAACTAAGATGTTTCACCTTTTTATTAATCGTAATAAAAAAATTATAAAAACTAAAAGAATCCTTTAACAACAGCATTTATAGCTTATATATTAGCAATTTGACGAGAACTTTTTTTTGCACTATAATGAGCAAGCCTTGTTTATTTATTACTAATTTTTAATTAAACAATCACTAAAACTAAAAATAGAATGGGAAAGGTGTAATGACAGTGCTAGTATTAGCTGGAACAATCGGAGCAGGAAAAAGCTCTTTAACTGAGATGTTGGCGGAGGAATTGAAAACACAAGCTTTTTATGAGAGTGTTGACGATAATAAAGTTTTGCCATTATTCTATGAGAACCCTCAAAAATATGCCTTCTTATTACAAATATACTTTTTAAATAAGCGATTTGATTCAATCAAAAGAGCCTTGTCTGATAATAATAATGTATTAGACCGCTCGATTTATGAAGATAGTCTGCTTTTTCATTTGAACGCCGATTTAGGACGAGCAGATGAAACGGAAGTCGAGGTTTATGATGACTTACTTAACAATATGTTGGAAGAAATTGATAGTTTATCTTTCAAAAAAAGGCCTGATTTACTCATTCATGTCAAAGTTTCTTTTGATAAAATGCTAGAAAGAATCAAAAAACGGGGACGTCAATTTGAACAATTGGAATACGACCCAAGTTTATATGACTACTATAAAGAATTAAATAGCAGATATGATACTTGGTTTGAAGCCTTCGATATTTGTCCCAAAATCCAAATTGATGGTGATAAATATGATTTTGTGGAGGATGAACAATCAAAAATTCATGTTTTACAACAAATCAAAGAAAAATTAAAAGAAATTGAAGGAGAAAATAATTAATGAATGTCACCGTCTTTCTTTCTTCAAGAGATGGAAAAAATCCAATCTATAAAGATACAAGCGAAAAATTAGGAATATTACTTGCTAAATCAGGCCATACCCTCGTCTATGGTGGTTCCGAAGAAGGGTGTATGGGAATGGTCTCAGATGCAGTCATTCGTCATCAAGGTAAAGTTATTGCCGTTTATCCTGATGGAATTCTCCCTTTAGAACCACCTCGTCAAAATGCCAGTCAACTTTATTTAACAAGTGGAATGGATGAGCGCAAACGTAAACTCATTGATTTAGGAGAAGCTTTTGTCATTTTAGCTGGTGGATTTGGGACAATGGAAGAAAGTTTTCAACTTTTAACTGAGATGTCTATCAACCAAACCGCTGTCCGCCCAGTCATTTTTGTTGGTCGAAAATTTTATCAACCTCTTTTTGACCTACTGCGCTTGCAACTTAAGGAAGGAATGATTTCTAAAGAAGTCATAGATGCCATTTCTCTTGTTGATACCGCCGAAGAAACCATAGAATTATTAGGAGATTTGAAACTTGAACAAGTTGTTTAATCAAGCAGTTAACGTTTACCTTGCCGCACCATTTTTTAGTGAAAGTCAAATAAAAAAAGTTGAACTTTTAGAAAATGCACTTTCAAAAAATAAAACAGTAGCAAACTTTTTTAGCCCAATGAGATGTCAACATCCTGAATCTTTACCACAAGAAGTTGAAGCTTTTACCCCTGAATGGGCCAAAGCGACAATGGAAAATGATGTAAATGAGGTAAATAAAGCAGATATCATTGTTGCAATTGTTGATTTCGATCATCAAGATACTGATTCTGGAACAGCTTGGGAGCTTGGCTACGCCATTGCTTTAGAAAAACCAACCTATCTTATTCGTTTTGAAGATACTATTCCAGCAAATATAATGCTCACTGAGCGAAATAGAGCTTTCTTCACCCAGATTGAACAAGTTGAAGAATATGATTTTTTAGAGTCTAAACTAATCCCATATAGTGGAAAATACCAATAGTAAAGAGATAAGTACCTGCTTATTTTTATCTTCTCCTTTATATATAAAATTTGAAATTTGTCATAATTTGTACTATACTATAGGCGGATAGAAAATAATGGAAAGAAGCGTAAATATGAAACTTATTGTCACACTTTTTTGGTCGCTTGCTCTTGGACAAGTTGTAGGTTATGTTGCAACTGCTCTTGCTGGCGTTCCAGACCCTGAGCTTTGGACAACGATTATCTCGCTTATCTTTGGTCTTTTTGTATATCTTTTCCAAGCTGTAGCTGTGGAAAAAGAGGCTAAAGCAAACTAAATTACTGATATTTTATCAGGTTCTTTCGCTAAAAAGTGTTTGAAAATAAAAACTCTTGCTCTGCAGGAGTTTTTATTTTAGTCCTGAGGCTTGCAAATTTCTTAAAATACCTTATAATTTAATATGGACATATTTAAACTGTCCTTTAAAAACCTAAATGAAAGGAGAGCGCTCAAGCTTTGAAAGGTCGACCCAAACCCGCAATTATTATGATTACTTATTCTGTCAAATTGACCAAGAGTAGATTGGCGCTCTTCTTGTGCCAACTTTTTGATTTTAATTCAAAAAACTTGACCCATTTCACAAAATAAGAAATTAGATTTTACAAGCTTGAACCATGCTATAAAATGGCTCCAACTCCAATTAATAAAAATAAAGTCGTCTGTCTTGTTAACGGTCGTGTTCATCGCCGGTCAGGAGGAGATTTCCTTGAGAATCTTGACCCTAGCCTTCAAACCGTTATCATGCGCGATTACCCAGAAGCAACCAGTCATGATTTCATCTGTAATGAACATCAGGTTAAATTCCGTTTGGAGGTCTTAGATACCCTTTTTCATCTTGACCTGCAAAAAAACTTTACCGTTAATGATTTACTTAATGAAGAATTAACTAAGGCAAATTTTGAGATTCATGACGTGGAAGAACAACTTCAAACCCAAGAAACTATCGGTGAACGTGTGGCTGATAAAGTTACTGAATTTGTCGGTTCGTGGGCTTTCATTCTAACTTATCTTGGAATTTTAGTCGTTTGGATGTTTGTTAATGTCTCTGGTATTTTCGGAGTCGAGTGGGATAAATATCCATTCATTCTCCTCAACCTTTTTCTATCGATTACGGCCGCAATGCAAGCCCCTTTGATTATGATGAGTCAAAATCGTGCTGCACACCATGACCGCTTGTCTGCTAAAAATGACTTCCAAGTCAATGTTAAATCAGAAAAAGGGGTAGCTGCCCTCCATGAAAAACTTGACCATTTGATGATGGATGATCAAGCTTCAAATATGCAAATTCAAAAAATTCAAACCGAAATGCTTGGAGATATCCAAATTCTTCTTAACGAAGTTTATCAACAAAACCAAGATATTCGTGAGCGTTTGGATGATGTCGAAGATCAACTTGATGATTTTGAAGAAACCTTTGATAGTTTTGAAGAAACTCTTGACAGTATTGAAGAAAATACTGACGATGAGGAAGAAGAAGGCATGGCTAATTCTGATTAAAAAAGTCTGTTCAAATGAACAGGCTCTTTTTTTAACTAAAATAATCTATTTTTTCCTGAATTTCACAGACTGATTGTTTGAGCTTAACTTCTTCTTCAAAAGTTAAGGGAAATTTTACAAGGGCCTCTACTCCCTCTTTACCAATCAAAGCAGGGGTAGAAATATAGGATTTAAACTTTTCATCATAATGTGAACAGATAGCAATACTCTTAGCATCAGAAAGCACCAGATTCATCAGAGATACTGTTGCTGCAGCTATGGCAACATTAGTATAACCTTTCGTATTAAAGACAGCAAAGCCTCCTTGACGCGCTTTTTCTTCTAGGTCTTCTAAATCTAGATTTTTTTCTTTAGCAATCTCTAAAAAAGATTGTCCCCCAACTCTGACCGTTGACCAAGCGGTAAATTGTGAGTTTCCATGTTCTCCAAGGACATATCCTTCAATAGCCCGCCCATCAATCTTTAATGCTTTACTTACTTGTGCTTTCATTCTTGCAGTATCTAAATATGTTCCCGTTCCAATAATATGACTTTGAGGGAGGTTCAGTAATTGAGAATAGAGATTGACAATCACATCATTTGGATTAGTTGTTGCAATCAGAATTCCTTTGAAATTAATCCTATTTAATTGCTCAGAAACTTCTTTAATTTCTGGAATATTTGCTTTTAATTCTGTAAAACGGTCTCCGCCAGGTTTGATTAGTTCAATATGGCCTAAGGTTGATAAAATGATATCGGCATTTACTAAATCAGTATATTCTCCAACATAAATTTTGACATAGAATGGCAAAAGAGAAAGGGCATCTAGCAGGTCTAGAACCTCTGCTTCAGCTTTTTCTCTTTTTTTATCAATAATGACCAACTCATCTACAAGACCTCCTTGAACAATATCAAGAGCCACCGTTGCTCCAACATGACCACAACCAATTAGACCTACTTTACGCATCTTTTCACCCCTTTTTCTTCAGATTTAAATTGAATCTATTATAATACAAAAAGTATGGGAAAACAAGCTATATTTAAAATATTCTGATTATTTAAAACAAATAAAAAACCTCCTAATCTCGGAGGTTTTTTAGCCTATATTATTTACTATTTTCAACCGCTACACGAATAAATTCTGTGTAGAGTTCTTCTGGACGGTTTGGACGTGATTGCAATTCTGGATGATATTGACATGCCACGAAGAATTTTTTATCAGAAAGTTCAACGATTTCAACCAAACGGTTATCTGGTGAAACGCCTGAGAATACGAAACCAGCTTTTTCAAAGTCTTCACGGAATTTGTTATTGAATTCATAACGGTGACGGTGGCGACGTTGAACCACTTCAGCATCATTGTAGGCTGCTTTAGCGCGTGAGCCATTTTTCAATTTAGCTGGGTAAAGTCCAAGGCGTAGTGTTCCACCCATGTCTTCAACATCAACTTGGTCACGCATAATGTCAATGACTGGATATTTTGTTTCAGGGTCTAATTCAAATGAATGAGCTCCTTCAAGTCCAAGAACATTACGAGCGAATTCAACTGCTGTCAATTGCATTCCAAGACAGATTCCAAGCATTGGAACGTCATTTTCACGCGCATATTTAATGGCTGCAATCTTACCTTCTGTGCCACGATGACCAAATCCTCCAGGAACAATAATCCCTGCAGCATCACCAACAAGTTCAGCAACATTTTCATCAGTTACATCATTAGCATTAACCCAGTTAATATCAACTTCGGCATCAGATGAATAACCTGCATGTTTAAGAGCTTCAGTCACTGAAATATAAGCATCTGGTAATTCTACGTATTTACCAACCAAAGCAATTTTTACTTTTTTCTTGAGGTTCATGACATGGTCAACCATTGCTGACCATTCTGTCATATCTGCTTTTGGTGCATCAAGTTTTAAATGGTCACAAACGATTTGGTCCATATTTTGTGCTTGAAGGTTCAATGGAATTTGGTATAAGTGTTCAACATCAAGCGATTGAATGACTGCTTCTGGTGCTACGTCACAGAACATCGCAATTTTATCACGCATTTCTGTCGTGATTGGAACTTCACTACGTAATACGAGCATGTTAGCTTGGATACCATATTCACGAAGTGTCTTAGTCGCATTTTGGGCGATTTTAGTTTTCAATTCTCCAGCAGCACGCAAGTGAAGAATTGGAACAGTGTGAATGTACATGACGTTGTCCGCACCAACTTCGGCTTTCATTTGGCGTAAAGCTTCAATAAATGGCAAGCTTTCCATATCGCCAACCGTTCCACCAACTTCTGTGATAATGATATCTGCATCAGTTGTTGTTGCTGCGCGTTTAATTTTTTCTTTCAACATGTTAGTCACATGCGGTACCATTTGGACAGTTGCTCCGAGATATTCTCCCTTACGTTCTTTACGAAGAATCTCACTGTAAACTTTACCGGAAGTAACATTTGAATATTTATTTAAATTGATGTCAATGAAACGTTCATAGTGACCAAGGTCAAGGTCAGTTTCAGCACCATCATCAGTAACAAAGACTTCACCATGTTGATAAGGGCTCATTGTCCCTGGGTCGATGTTAAGGTATGGGTCAAATTTTTGGACAGTGACTTTAAGTCCACGATTTTTAAGCAAACGACCGAGCGATGCCGCTACGATCCCTTTACCCATTGACGAAGTACCACCACCAGTGACGAAAATATACTTAGTTGACATCTAAATCTCCTCTAATCTTTTTACAAAACAGAAATAACTGGGAAAAACAAAAACAGCTCCCCAGAGGGGAGCCTACCGTTACTGATTTTTTATAATAAAAAACCAGTGCCCGAAAATAATTATATCTGATTTTTCCTTTTTTGTCAAAAGTCTGTTTTTTAATTTTTCATGAACCATTGTAATATCAGATTTTTTCTTTTTATTTGTATTAGAAGCTATAAGCTTCACTTCTTTTTCAATTCAGAGCTTCTAAAAAATCTTCTTGTAAATTATTTTTAAATGCAATACCAAAATCTTCTAATACTTTTTGAAGCGCATATAGACTGTAAGCCACTTTATTTGGTCTCGCATTCTCTCCCATGTGCCCAATTCTTAAAACTTTACCTGCCAAATAATCAAATGATCCTGTGATCATCACTCGATAGTTCTCACGCATTTTCCTTAAGATTTCTTGATCATTCAGACCTTCTGGCACTTTAATAACAGAAACGGTGTTTGAATAGCCATTCTGCAGATAAAGTTCCAAAGGAGAATTTTCAATTGCTTGTCTTGTCGCATGACCAATCATCGCATGACGTTTCAAAATTTCTTGGTCGGCAAGAAGATTATCTATCGCTTGGTCTAATCCATAGATATCAGAAATTGGCATGGTATATGGAAACCATTTTTTTTCATAATAATCTTTAAAAGTAAGGAGATTACAATAAAAACTTGCGATGGGGCTTTTTCTCTCTGTCATCGCTTGATAAGCCTCTGTTGAAATAGATGCAATTGTTAAGCCTGGTGGAGCTGAAATCACTTTTTGAGAGCCACCAAGAGCGATGTCAATTTGCCACTTATCAACTTGTAAATCTTCACCACCCATCGCCGCAACCGAATCAACAACGGTTAGAATTCCATATTTTTTTAAGAGAGGACAAATGCTTGAGAGGTCATTTAAGACGCCTGAGGGTGTATCACAATGAACGACTGTTGCATATTTAAAGTCATGGTCTTTTTCTAAAAATTTTTCTAGAATTTCTAAGGAAAATGCTTCTTTTCCTGAACTCTCCAGTAGAATTGCTTCACCTCCGTAAAGCTCAATGAAATCACTAAAGCCATGACCAAAAATACCATTATCAAGCACAAGTACGCGGTCACCTTTTTCGGTTAACGAAGCACAAGCCGCTTCCAATCCTAAAATTCCTTCACCAGCTAAAACTCTGACATCGTTTTTGGTTTTTAAAAATTGAGCAAGTTTACTACAAGTTTTTTTGTAAAAGTCATAAAAGGCTAAATCAATATCCGGATTCGTTGTTGCCTTTGCTCTTGCTAATCGTACATTTTCAGCCACCTCAGTTGGACCTGGGGTCATGATTAACATCTCTTTCATTTATTTGTACCTCGCACGTTCTCCACCAATGAGTTTAGGACGTGATTTAAGAGCTGTTACATGAGCGCCACCAAGTTCTCTTAAAATTGGGCGAACGGGAATTTGGACGTGTTTTACGTGCATTCCAATACTAGTATCACCAATATCTAAACCTGCGTTGGCAACAATATGTTCTACCTCAACTGGAGATTTAAAGAGTTGGTAGGCGGCAACTTGACCACTTCCACCAGCGTGGAGTTGCGGAATCACAGAAACGATTTCCCAGTCTTTTTTTTCGGCTAATTCCTCTTCAATGAGTAAGGCACGATTAAGATGTTCACATGCTTGGACCGCCAGATAAATTCCTTTGTCTGACAAGGTCTTGTGTATGACAGAAACAATGACCTGACCGATTTCACTAGAACTGGCATGGCCAATTAAACCACCATTTACTTCTGATGAAGATAAACCAAGAACAAAGACTTGACCAGCTTTAATTTCTGTTTGTTTTATGACATCATCGATAATGACTTGTGTGTCTTTTTTAAGCTTTTCTAAATCCATTTAAAATACCTGTCCTTTCAATGAGCGGGCTCAAGACTTTTGCTAAAGCAAAGCCAACCACAACTTGAATAATATTTACCCAAAGTCCCGCAATGGCTGAACCCCAGCCATACATTAATCCACCAACAATAAAATATCCTCCAACCATAAAGACAAGACTGAGCAAAAAGTTAAGCCATTTGTATCTTGTCAATCCTGCGAGATAGCCTTGCCCGCCATGAATAATTAAGCTGAAAAACATGTAGTTACTGTAGCCTGCAGTCAAATCAAGTAGAAAGGCTGCAAAGCCCCCAATTATTGCCGCCTCTCGTTTACCAAACAGAAAGACTGCTGTATAAATTCCGACATCCAAAAGGGTTAATATATTACCGGCTGAACCTGGAATAGGGAGGGTAAATAGGCGACCTAGAACAAAAGTGACTGCTGTCCAAATCGCAAGTAAAGTTAATTTTTTGATATTTCTGTTGTCCATGAGTTTCATCTCCTACTTTTCCTAGAAGTTTGGTTTACTTTTGGAAATTTATTTTTTATTTTGAAAAACACCATATTCATTTGCATTTTGAATGGCTTGATAAACGAAGTCTTTTGCATTCTTGACTGAATCTTTAAAGGGGTGATTATAAGCCATATTGGCCGCAATTGATGAAGCAAAGGTACAACCTGCTCCGTTGTTATTATTTTCTATAATCGGGCTTGATAATTCATAAAAAGCTTTTCCATCATAAGCAAGGTCAATGGCTTGTTTTTGGTCAAAGCGATTTCCTCCTTTGATGACGACATTTTTTGCTCCAAAATCATGCAAAAGTTTGGCTGCTTCTTTCATCTCTGATTTACTTTTTACTGACAGCCCTGTCAGTATTTCTGCTTCTTTGAGATTCGGGGTAATTACAGTCGCCAAAGGAAAGAGTTGGCTGATGAAAAGGTCACGCATTTCATTGACCGAATAGTCAGCATTTTCTTTAAAAACAATGACTGGGTCTAATATAATTGGAGTATCAGATTTCACTGACAGAGCTGTCAGCCAGTTTTTGGTCAGTTCAAGTATTTCTTTATTGGGTAATAGTCCTATTTTTATGGCTGAAAAGTCCACATCGCTTAAACTTTCCAACTCTTCTTGAAAGAGTTCTTTTTCTACTGGATGAACAAAAAATTTATCTTCTTTGACAGTTACAATGCTTGTTAAGGCGCAAAAGCCATAAAGCCCATTGGCTGCAAAAGTCGCTAAATCAGCTTGCATCCCGCCTCCAGATAGGATATCTGAACCTGCAATTGTTAGAATTTTTTTGCTTTCATTTAAATTCTTTGGCATCTTCTCTCCATTAATTTTACTGACAGTAGCTTTTAGATGTCAGTATTTTCCGCATATTTGACTTCTTTCAAATATAAACCCTCAGGTGCCGCTGTTGGTCCTGCAAAATCTCTATTTTTAGAGGTCAATATTTTATCTATTTGGCTGACAGGCATTCGGTCATTACCAATTTTAATGACTGTTCCAACCATGTTTCGCACTTGTTTATACAAAAAGCCATTGCCACGAAAAATAAATTTGAAATTTTCTTCGTCAAGACGGATAATTTCTGCCTGATAAATCGTTCTTACTTTGTCATCAACTGATGAACCCGATGCTGTAAAACCTGTAAAATCATGTTCTCCAACCAACTTTGACATTGCTTCTTGCATCCGCTCAAAATTAAGTGGATAGCGAAAATAGGCTTTAGAATGTCTTTGAAATGGACTCCGTGTAATTGAATTTTCTAGATAATACTCATAGGTTTTTTCATGCTTTTGATATCTTGCATGCCAATCATCTGGGACAAGTTCCACTTTTTTTACTGCAATATCTGCTGGGGTTTGAGTGTCTAAACCAAATCGCAGACGTTCCAAATCACGAACTTTACCCTTTAAATCAAAATGAATGACTTGACCAAAAGCATGAACTCCAGAATCTGTTCGGCCTGAGCCTTGTAAAATAACTGGCTCAAAAGAATTTAACTTCGTCAGTATTTTTTCAATTTCTTTTTGAACTGTTCTTTGATTTGTTTGGCTTTGAAAACCTGCAAAATCTGTGCCATCATAGGCTATTGTGGCTTTGTATCTTGTCATTTTTCTATTATAGCACAATTTTTATTAGGACTTTATTTTCTTTTTTTATAATGGTTTATCCTTTTTTAATATGTTTCTTTTAAATTGCTTTTCGTAAAAAAGTATAAAAAAATGCCCCACTACGAAGGTGGGGCGAGGTTTGGCACCATGATCCGAGGGGGATTCGAACCCTCGACCGTTCGCTTAGAAGGCGAATGCTCTATCCAGCTGAGCTATCGGACCAAATTATTTCTGTCAGTAAATTTTTAAGCTAAAATTACTGACAGAAACAAGTTTATCATATTCTCTTATTTTTTTCAATTATTGACTTGTACCGTAGCCATAGTTCCCTGTGTTTGTATCATCTGTTCCATAGCTAGATGTTGTACTGTCATTACTATTATTATAGCCATCATTGTAAGTATTATCTTGTTGATAAGTAGAATCAGAACTTGAGGTTGCCGTGGAATCGCTTGATGAGCTAGAGGAGCCCGAACTTGAATCTGATTGAACTGAGCCACCACTTGTCGAAACATAATTCCCTGAATTTTTAGAATTCAAAGAAACAAGATTTCCTTGCGTATCAACACCATAAGTCACCGTTGATTTTCCTTTTTCAGTTACAGTAGCTGACGGAAGATAATAAAAAGGTGCTGTTCCTGAGCCAAAAACTGATTCATAAGTAATCAAACTGCTTGGCAAAGTGGTCACTGTCGATTCATCAAGCGATTTCTTCATGATATTTTGCATCGCGAGATAAATATCTGTTGGCATAAATTGATAAGAAGCACCATCAACCATTTCACCAACGCCTTCATATTGAATAGAAACTACTTTGTTAAAGCAATCTTTATAACCTAGTAATGAAGTAATTGTTGAAGCATTAATTGGGATATTAGTTCTAAAATCTTTTGAGGCTTCATTCAAAAATTGTTCATAGCGTGTGATATTATCTAAGGCTAAAATTTTCTTCATGAGTGCTGCAATGACTTCACGTTGGTGAGCTGCCCGACCATAGTCACCATTTGGTAAATGATGTCGGTCACGGGTATAAACTAAGGCTTGGTCACCATTAATATGTTGTTTTCCAGGTGGAACTTTCGCAGTATATTGCGGCTCTGTATCTGAAATATAGAGAGTTTGGCCTGTGGTATTGTTAATATCAATCCCACCAACATTATCAACCATATTAACTAGTCCATCAAAATTGACTGTTGCAAAACTGTCAATATTAATACCAGTCTGAGCACTAATAGTTTTCATAGCATAACTTACGGCATTTTTTAAACCGTCAGAAGATGACCCTGAGTTATAACCTAAGGGATAGGCTGCATTCATTTTTTGCTTAGAAACAATGTTTCCGTCAGCATCTAAAATGTTAGTCATCGTATCACGTTCAATTGAAACCATTGTTGTCGTGTGCGTTTTAGGATTAAGTGTCATCAGAATTTGTGAGTCAGAATTCCCATTCCATGAATCGGAAGTTCCACGCCCTTCGCCTCCTGTGTCAACCCCCATAAGTAGGATTGTTAGAGGTTCAGTTGCCTGAATGACTTGTTCTGTCTTTTTATTCCCAGCATTAGTGTAAGTCATTTTAAAGGCTTTTGTTGTACTGTTCAGAACGGTTAATGTATATCCGCCTGCAGCAATTGCCGTTACTAAAATAATACTTCCAAGCATGAGAAGTGTTTTTATCCAAAGCTTCATATTAGCATTATATCAAAATTCTGATTTTTCACAACAAAAAAAGAAAAATTAGATTTTAATTTTTCTTTAATTATATTTAATTTTACTGACAAAAGGGTCAACTATTAGTCAAAAAATAAAACATATTCGCAAACATCAATTAATTGACCATTTTCATCTCGGGCGCCCCATTTTTTGACATTTTCTAATTCAAAATCAAACTTTTCATAAAGATGACGTGCTTTTTTATTACGTGCTTGGACAGTTAATTCCAAACGTTTGATTGTTCCAACTTCTTCTACCCACTCAAGTGCATCTTCTAGTAGAATCGTCCCAATGCCATAGCCTTGATAATCTTCTGACACAGCGATAAAAAGTTCCGCAATATGACGTACTCGATAATGATAATCCGCCGTCAAATGCAAAATACCAGCAATTTCATCACCAACGAATGCAAGAAAATAAGCATTATTATCTTTCTCAGCTTGTTGATTTAAAAAGTCCGTCATTTCTGCTTCAGAGATTAAAATTCCTACTTCATCAATGGTCAAAAAATTACTTTCTGTTCCAACCTTATTGAGAAATTCAATGACTCTAGAACTGTCGGCGCCATTTGCTTCTCTAACAATTAGCTCTGTAGTCATAAGTTATTAACGAGCTCCTCATATCTTTTTCCATGTGGTTTCAAAATAATTTCACGCTCTTGATCGTTGACCAAATCTTTAGAATACTTATCAAAAATGACTTCCAGATAATTTTCTGGCAAATCATCGCCTAACATTTCACCCCATTCAATGACCGAAACCCCATCACCGAATAAATAATCATCTAAATCAAAACTATCCGGATCATCACCAATGCGATAAACATCCATATGATGGAGTGGCAAACGTCCTTCCAGACTTCTGACAATTGTATAAGTCGGACTTTTAACCATTTGATGAATCTCTAAGCCCAAAGCTAAGCCTTTGGTAAAAGTTGTTTTTCCAGCCCCAAGCTCGCCAGTTAAAACAATAACATCTTGAGCCTCTAATTTTCTTCCCAATTTTTGTGCAAATTGTAACATTTCTTCTTCGTTAAATTTCATGATTTTATTATAACACATCCCCTAAGACACTATCTAACGTTTGCAACTGATGAATCTAAAAACAATCAAACTTTAGAAAATTTCAGTATTGCCACTTGAAAAAGTTTATCTCCTTCATTATCACAGTCTTTAAAATAAAAGCTGTCAGTAAATTTTACTGACAGTTTTTCAAAAATTTGGGCAAAATAAAAAACCTTAAATGGCTTTTTATCTTCTTCTGCGACGATATTCTTTTTGTTGTTTTTTATGATTTTTGAGCAATTCATCCGCCTGCATATTAATTTGCTGAGTTTCTGTCAGTACTTTTTCTTCATTTGGCGTTTTTTTAGAACTTATTGATGGCTCAGCTGTCATTGAATTTGAAGGAGTTTTCCCATTTTTAGAAACTTGTGCCTTACTGACAGGATTTTTCTTCTTGCCACGGCCACGCAAATGACGCACAAAGGCAATAATTCCCCCAATGATTGTGACTGATGCTGACAAACTGGTCAATGTCATCAAAAGAATATTGTTCCCTTTTGCATTATTGTTGACGGTTTCATTAATAATTGTGGTTGAATTTTTAGTTTCTTTTTGACTGCCAGAATTTTTATCTGTTGAACTGTCTCGATTTTCTACTACCGGAGGCGTTTGATTTTGCCCAACATTATCTGTCTGATTTTGAGCAGTTGTACTTGTTTGTGTTTGATTTTGACTTGTCGAATTCGTTCCTTCAGAGGAACTTGTATTTTGCGAACTACTGCTAGCTGAACTTGCTGAATTTGAGGTACTTGAAGTCCCTGTTGAGCTTTGAGCTGTTGCATCTCCTGAACTTGCTGAAGTCCCGGTTGCCGTTTCTCCATAAGCAATCGTTCCAAAATTAAGCAAGGATATCAGACCTATACTATAAATAATTTTCTTCATAATCAAATTCTATGATAGTTTTCTTAAACGAACTTAAAATTTATTAATGTAATAAATAAACAACGAGGGATTTTGATATTTCTTTCAACCCTTTTTTGGTACAATAAACTTATGAATAAATCAACGTTTTCTTTAAATGATACTGCATGGGTTGATTTTTATCAGCTCCAAAATCCTCGTCAAAACGAAAATTATACTTTTCCTGCTATTATTATCTGCCCTGGTGGTGGTTATCAACATATTTCACAAAGAGAATCTGACCCTCTTGCCTTAGCTTTTCTCGCCCAAGGTTATCAAGTGCTTCTCCTTAATTACACCGTGATGAATAAAGGAACAAACTATAACTTTTTATCACAAAATCTTGAAGAAGTTCAAGCTGTTTTTTCTCTGATTCATCAAAATCATAAAGAATGGCAAATCAATCCTGAGCAAGTTTTCTTACTTGGTTGCTCTGCCGGAGGGCATCTAGCCGCTTGGTATGGTAATTCTGAACAAATCCATCGACCAAAAGGAGTTATTCTCTGCTATCCAGTAACTTCCTTCACTTTTGGTTGGCCTAGTGATTTGTCACATTTTAATTTTGAAATTGAAAATATCTCAGAATATAATATTTCGGAAAAAGTCACTTCCTCAACTCCTCCAACCTTTATTTGGCATACGGCTGATGATGAGGGTGTTCCTATCTATAACAGCCTTAAATATTGTGATCGACTCTCAAAACATCAAGTTCCTTTTGAAGCTCACTTTTTTGAATCTGGACCTCATGGTGTCTCTTTGGCTAATCGGACAACCGCTCCTTCTGATGCCTATTGTCTTCCGTCAGTGCATCGCTGGGTTTCTTGGGCTTCTGATTGGTTGGAAAGACAAATCAAAAATTAAAAATACCACTCAAAAGTGGTATTTTTTTATTGGTTTTATCTAATTTATTAATTACGAATCATTTTTGCTTTTGAAGCCAAACTTCTTTCAAAAATTCTAATGTATAGTGTGAAGTATCAGGCACAATGACGATATCATCTCCCAAATCTTCTGGGCGCCCTACACCAATTGGTAAAGCCCCTGAATCTTTGATGGCTTGAATTCCAGCTTGAGAATCCTCTAACCCAATTGATTCAGAGGGGGCAACACCCACTGCATGTGCTGCTGCAATAAAAATATCTGGTGCTGGTTTTGATGCTGCAACTTCAGCCGGATCAGCAATTGCATCAAAATATCCAGTTAAATTCATTCTCTCTAATAAAAATGGACCATTCTTAGAAGCCGATGCTAAAGCAATTTTGATTTTATTTGAACGTAAATCTTTGAGTAATTGTAAAATTCCAGGATAGACATCGGCTGGCGACACATCCTGAATCATTTTCACATAGTTATCATTTTTTCTCTTAGCAAGTTCTTTAAATTCCTCAGCTGATACTTTTTTATCAGCTAAATCTAGAATTTTCTGAAGCGAGTCTTCTCGTGAGACCCCTTTTAATTGCTCATTAAATTGGCGGTCAACACCATTAATGCCAATTTCTTCAGCCAAAGCTTTCCAAGCTCTAAAATGATACTCTGCGGTATCTGTAATTACACCATCTAAATCAAACAATACTGCTTTAAACATCTTTTTACCTTCTTTCTCGTCATTTTAAAAATATATTTTTAAGCAATGACTTTCCAAAATTACTGACAGAAATTCTGTCAGTAATTTTTTTATTAAAAAATAATTGTAAATCCTTGTATCAAAACTTTATTAAGAGTAAAACCATTTATTTCAAATCAAATTTAGTCTGTACACCGGCTTTTAATTGAACCTCATCATCATAAACTTTGGTCAGTAAATCCGCCGACGCTGTCAGTAATAATTGTCCATTTTCAATCAAAATTTCAACTTTAGTTCCTCTAAAAATTTGATTAAATTTCAATTTTGTCCAGCTTTTTGGTAAATAAGGAGCAATTGCAAATTGGCCATCTCGCAGACTCAGACCAGCAAATTCATTTTGAATCACCTCGAGCGTTTCGCCCATGACCCCAATATGAACCCCTTCGGCCGTTGTTCCCCCTTGAATATCATAATAATCACTGCCAATTGCTGTAATCAAGAAATCCAACGCTTCATCAAAATCCCCTAATTTCACATCAATCCCAGCAAAAACCGGACGTGAAGTCGTTGAACCGTGAACAGTCCTAGCAAGATAATAATCACGGTTGACTTTCAACCAATTTTCGGGCAACTCATAAGCCAATTGTTTGACCAACTTAGTCACATGCTCCTGACCCAAATTGTAGATTAACATCAGCGTATCAGCCTGTTTAGCCACTTGATATTCGTCAGGGGAAATACCTTCGGCCTTCATCAAACGGTCGATGCGATGAATATCGCCATATTTTGCTTCATAAGCTGCAAAGTCCACTTCCTTAAGCTCAAAATATTTAGCATATTGCGCAATCACACCATTTTCATCAATATCTAGATACAGTTTTTTCCGAACTTTTTGAGCTTTTTCAAGTAATTCCTTAGGAATTTCAAATCCTTTTTCTGATAATTCTGTTAGCCAATTTAATTGCCAAGTGAGCATTAAATTAGTATAGGCATTATCACAGATTCCCCCTTCTTGCCCAGGATAGGCCTCATGATATTCATCAGGTCCCATGACCCCATCAATATGATAACGGCCGTCATCTCCTAATTCGGCTTTATTTAACCAAAACTTTGTCGTTTCAATGATTAAATCTAAACCACCGTCAGTCAAAATGCTTTCATCTTCTGTCAGTTGTGAGTAAATCCATAAATTATATACAATGGCTAAACTAACATGCCTTTGACGCCGGCTATTATCTGGTTCCCATTCATTATTTACTGTGTTCAAATGAACAAATTGCGATTGTTCATCACCAATTAAGCCGGACTGCCAAGGAAACATAGCTCCTTTTTCTCCATCAACCTTCGCATTTTCCTGCGCTGCGGTCAATCGATTGATTCGGTACAAAAGCAAATCACGCGCCGTTTCTGGCTCATTAGCCGCATAGTAAGGAAGAACAAAAATTTCATCCCAGAAGATATGGCCCCGATAGCCTTCACCAGTCAAGCCACGTGAACCTACTGATGCATCTAAAAACTGATTAGCACCATGCTGTGCCGCTTGACGAATATGGAAAATGTTCATCCTGACCATTCTTTGTAAATCTTCATGGTCTGATTCGATAACAATATCGGCATCTGACCAAACTTTTTCCCAATAATTCGCATTATTTTCTTGAATTTTACTGACAGAAGTTGCTGACAGCTCTGTCAGTACAAACTCAACAGGATTTTTACTTTCATAAGAACTTGCAATGACAATCGTTTTGTCAAACTGAACTTCTTGATTTTTTTGTAAGTCAATTTCGATTGCTTCTGCTAAAATCTCATCATTCTCAGAATCTATTTTTTGGAAAGCCAATCCATTCAAAAATGATTTAGAAGCAATTGCAAGTTCAATTTCACTTGTTCTTGTTTTAGCAACCAAAAGTCCTTTGGAAATTTTGGTTACTTCAAATTCTTTACTATCAAAAGCCCGATAACGTTCAACATTTTGATTTAAAACTGAACCATCAGTAAAAGTTTCAATTCTTAATTTACAAGAGAAGTCAGCAATAATTTCACCAACAAAACCAAAATCATGAAAATTAATTGGATCTACAAACTTTGTTGTTACTAAAGTCAAATTTCCTTTGGCCAATTTCACCTGATAACGTTCAATTTGCAAAGCATTTTTAAAATCAATTGTAGCTTGCTTTTCAACTGACGCTTCAAAATCAACCAATTCACCATCAATATATACTTTTATTAATTGAGGATTTGGCCAATTTACCATATCTTCATTAATGACATCATGTCCTGCGACTTCTGTACTCGTCCGGTTGAAGACACCAGCTACGTACAAGCCAGGATAATGATTGTCAGAACAAGTTGACCATAAAGGCGCACCTCGAAGCCCTAAATAACCATTTCCCAATGACATTAAAGATTCTTGACCATAAGAACGTTTCCCTACTTCTTTTTTATCATATTGGATTATCCAATCTTTTTCAGTCATTTTTCCCCCTCATATAAAACTAAAGGAAGCAGAATTTATCAGCACTGCCTCCAACTGAGTTTATTAATTATTTAACTGCATCTTTAAATGCATTTTTTTGTTCAACGCCTTCTCCCATTACATCTGTATCTTTATAACCAAAGAACCAAACCAATAGGAAAGTTGCAACCGCACATACCGCAGTCGCGATCCAGAAGAGCATCAAGTTACCCGCAGGAGCGTGATGTGTCAAAGGATTAGAAATAAAGTTAGGGAAACCAATCAAAGAACCTGAGAACCCAAACATTTGTAATCCGCCAAATCCAGCAACACCTGCACCAATCGCGGCACCAATTGAAGACATGATAAAGACACGCACATATTTCAAATTAATCCCATACATTGCCGGTTCAGTTACCCCACAAAAGGCTGAAATTGCTGCTGGAGCAGAAAGTCCTTTAAGGTCTGCTTTTTTAGATTTAAAGAAGACAGTCAAGGCACCAACCCCTTGAGCGAGCATTGTGAAAGAAACAATCATATTGAGTGAACTTGCTCCAGTAGCCGCCAATTCTTGTGAAATAAGTGGAACAACCAACCAGTGCAATCCAAAGATAACCAAACATTGATACAAACCACCAACGATAATACTTGCAATTCCTAAATTCAATGACAAGATATGATCAATCACAAATGACAATCCAGAAGAAATTGTAGAAATAACTGGACCTACCAAAAGTAAAACAATTGATGCGGTAATAAAGAAAGTAATCATTGGTTGGAAAATTGGACGCAAGGCAAGTGGTAAAACTTTTTTCAACCAAGCATTCAGTGGTTTAGCAATTGCCACGGCTACAATGATTGGGAAAATTGTATAAGCATAGCTTGGCAAAGCAACTGGAATTCCAAAATAACTTGTATTAAAAGTTACTCCAAGGAAATTTGCAACAGGAGCAGCTGCTTCAACAACAACATTTTTACCTGCCGCATTCGTTCCAACATGCGCATTTACCAAGTTAGTAATCCCTGGATTAATCATAAATCCGCCGACTGCAGCACCAATAAATTGTAAAACAGTATCTTTAGGTGCCAATTGTTTTGCCGCTGAAAAACCAACCAAAACAGGTAAGAAGTAAAAGGGCGTCATTGCCAGTGTTGAAATAATGACATAAGTTGAACTTGCAGGATCAATCACTTCGATTAAGCGATTTCCCTTAACAAAGATACTAAGTAAACCATTAATCATCCCACCAGCTGCAAGTAAACCAATAATAGGAATCATTGACCCAGTAATTGTTCCAATGACCACTTGGAAAGCATGAACAATCGGATTTTGTTTTTTACCATTAGCTGGTGCTGTTGCAGCTACTGCTTGTGCCGTTGCCTCATCATCAACTACCGCATCACCAAGTTGTTCAACAACTTCATCATAAACATCCTCAACCGCTTGTCCAATAACCACTTGATATTGATTCAAGTTTGAATTATAAACGGCACCTGCCACACCAGGTAAGGCTTCAATTGCCACTGTATCGGCTTTATCCTTGTCCTTTAAAGTGAAACGAAGACGAGTGATACAATGAATAACTTTTGTGACATTTTCAGCGCCACCTACATTTGCGATAATATCAGTCGCAAGTTGTGAATAATTTGCCATAAGTTCTCCTTTTGCTTCATTATCTACGAAGCATTTCATAATATAAAATAATAATTGACGAGTTTAATAGTCACAAAATCTATATCCAAAGTTCCCGTCATCTTTGCGCTATAAATTTATTGGTTGATATTTTTACTTACTTAACACTTGCCTGACCTAATTCATCACGTGCATTGGCTGAACCATATTTAACCTCAAAGCCAGATAGGACATCTTTAGTATTTGTAAAAATAACCATTGTTGTCTTATCCAAACCAGCAGCTTCAATTTGCCCCCAATCAACAGTTCCCAGCTCATCACCACCATTAACAATATCATCCACTTTAACTTTAATTTTAAATGGTGCCCCTTTAAGAGCTACTGTATCAATACCGAGATGTAAAAGAATATCTAAGCCATCAGCACGTTTAAAGCCAATTGCATGTCCCTGAACCAAAGTTACTTTTGCAGAAACTGGAGCAAAAATTTTATTTTCTTTGGGCTCAACTGCAAAACCATCACCCATTATTTTCTTTGAAAATACCGGATCGTTTACTTTTGAAAGTTCAATAACTTCTCCAGAAACTGGATTATATAGCCCTTTATCGTCTTTCAATTCTTTCTTTTTTCCTATTCCAAACATAAGAATCTCCTATCTTTTGAAGTTGTACGTACAAGTTAACAAAATCATTGTATCATATAAAAACGTTTTCAGCAAGCGGTAACAATTATTTTTATGATAAAATATAAAGTATGAAGAAATATGAAGTGATTTTGCAAGATTTAGAAAAAAAGATTTTTAACGATATCTATAAAACGAACGATATTCTTCCAAGTGAAAATGAGCTCTCTGTTAATTACGAGAGCAGTCGTTCAACAGTCAGACAGGCTTTAAAAATTTTAGAAGAGAAAGGGCTTATTCAAAGACGACATGGCTATGGTAGCATTGTCCTCGCTCATGATAGGCTCCTTTTCCCTATCTCTGGCTTAACTTCATACAAAGAACTACAAACCTCTATGGGTTTCCATAGTGAAACTGAGGTCATTCGCTTTGAAAGACTTGAAATTAACCCTAAACTTTCAGAAACAACTGGTTTTGCCGTTGGGGAACACGCCATAAGTATTCTCAGAAGGCGCAAAGTAGATGGCAAATTTTCAATTTTAGATTGGGATTTATTTTTAGAAAAATATTCCGAAGGTTTAACTCCAGAACATGCTAAAATTTCAACCTATGACTACTTAGAAGATAATTTAGGGCTTGACATTGCCTATGCTCAAAAGGAAGTCACGATTGATTTTGCTTGCGAAGATGACTTTAAATACCTTGACTTAAACCCCAAAGACCATCATGTCGTGTCTGTCAAATCTCATGTTTATCTTGCTGATAATACTCTTTTTCAGTATACTGAATCTCGTCATCAAGTCGACCGCTTTCGTTTCACAGAATTCGCTAGACGACAAAAAAGATAAAAAAGCTCTCCCAATAAGGAGAGTTTTTACTTGATAATAAAAAGCAAGAACAAAATCAGTTCTTGCTTTTTTTCTTTATTTTACACCAATTTCTGCTTCAACAACTTCAACAATGGTATCTACAACATGATTGACCTCTTCATGAGTTGGCGCTTCAGCCATGACACGCAAGAGTGGTTCAGTTCCTGAAGGGCGAACTAAAATACGACCTTTCCCATTCATTGAAGTTTCCATTTCTGAAATTACTTTTTGAATCGCTGGCACATCCATTGCTGATTTTTTAGCTGCATTATCTTTTACCCGAACATTAACTAATTTTTGTGGATAAATCGTAACTTCACTTGCTAATTCAGATAAAGATTTGCCAGTTTCACGCATTACTTTCAACAATTGAATGGCTGAAAGTTGACCATCTCCTGTTGTGTTGTAATCAAGGAAAATCATATGACCCGATTGTTCACCACCGAAGTTGTAATTATTTTTCTTCATTTCTTCAACAACATAACGGTCACCAACGGCTGTAATCACTGAATTAATCCCTGCTTCTTCAAGCGCTAAATGGAATCCAAGATTAGACATCACAGTTGTTACTAGCGTATCTTGAGCCAATTTTCCTTGTCCAAGAAGATATTTCCCAACGATAAACATAATTTTATCGCCATCAACAATTTCTCCATTTTCATCAACGGCAATCAGGCGGTCAGCATCACCGTCAAAGGCAAGTCCGAGGTCACTTCCTGTTTCGACAACTTTTTCAGCCATCGCTTCAGGATGAGTTGAGCCTACTTTTACATTGATATTGAGTCCATCAGGATTTTCACCAATAACTGTCAAATTCGCTTCTAAATCAGCAAAAACGGCACGAGCAGAAGTATAAGCTGCACCATTAGCGGTATCAAGAACAACCTTATAGCCTTCAAAATTACCTTCTGCTGTTGTTTTTAAGAAAGCTTGATATTTACGAACCCCTTCGATATAGTCATGCAGCATTCCTAAGCCTTGAGCAGATGGACGTGGCAATGTGTCTTCTTCAGCGTCAATCAATGCTTCAATTTCAAGTTCTTTTTCATCCTCTAATTTATAACCATCACCACCAAAGAATTTAATTCCATTATCAAGTGCTGGATTATGGCTGGCTGAAATCATGACCCCAGCAGAGGCACCATCTTTTTTAACTAAATATGCTACACCTGGTGTTGCAATGACTCCTAAATCATAAACTTCAATCCCAACAGACAAAAGTCCTGAAATCAAACTGCTCGCAAGCATTTGTCCAGAAATTCGTGTATCGCGACCAACATAAACTTTTGGTGTACCTAATTCATGTTGACTAAGGACATAGCCACCAAAACGACCAAGTTTAAAAGCCATCTCCGGCGTTAATTCAACATTTGCTTCCCCGCGAACACCGTCTGTTCCGAAATATTTACCCATTTTTTCTTGTCTCCATTTTTATTATTTTTATTTGACTCTGAAAATTTATCCACTTATTTTTACAGGTGTTAATGTTACTTCAACTTCTTGTGGATCAGCACTTACTCCTGTTGCACGTATAGGAACAGTTACTTTCGTTTCTTTTACAACTCCAGAGATATCCACTGATGCTTCAACCTCGTTGATTGCTTCTAAAGCACTTTTTTCTCCTGAAAGAGTAACTGTTTTATCAGATACTTTTGTCTTAATAGATGATAAAGTCTTATCAAGCGTTCCTTTTTGTGTCACTTTAACCGGCACATCTTTAGTTAATTTATTTACTACAACTTTTAAATGAGTCGTTGAAGGTTCAATTTGTGCTGGAAGAATTTTACCTGTGCTATCTACGGCATGAAGAGTGACTGTGCCTGAATAATTTTCATTTAAATTAACATCATTTGGTAAAGCAGCTTCAATTGCTTGAATTTTTTTGATGCTCTCTTCCCCGGCAGTCACTTTTACCTTTTCATCACTCACTGAAAGTGAATCAATTGTAAAACCTTCTGGCAATTGAGTTGAATCAGCTTTTGGTGTTACTTCAAACTCTTTCTTCACCTTGTCTTCTAAAGTGATATTCATTGTTTTAGGTTCAATCGTTGCCGTTACTCCGCCAGGCAGTTGTTCAATCCGAATTGGTACATCAAATTTTCCTGTTTTTAGTTTGGTCAAATCAACACTTAAAAAGAAATTTCTTGTGTCCGAATTTTCTTCATTAGTGATAGACAAGCGATTATATCCAGAAAGATGAACCGTCGCAGTGCTGTTATAACCACTAACGAAATATTTATTAGAATTATATTTCAATTCTACTGGAACGTTATTGATTGTGGCTGTGTAAACTTCTCCAGACTGATTAGTTCCCTGATTACGGATGGATGTTGCATTAGCATTAAAGAAAAGGACAATCGCAAAGAAAACAGAGGCAAGGATATAAAATGTTTTGGAATTAAAAAATTTATTTGCCATTTTTCTTTCCTCCTGCTTTATTTTTTCTATTCTTCCCTGTTCCTTTTTCATTTTTTTCAACTTTAGGAACTAAAATGGCCACTAGAATATCATGGAATTTTTCTTTGGAAATATCCGCGAAAAATTCTCCATTGTGAGCAATTGAAATTCCACCAGTTTCTTCGGAAACCACTAAAATTAAAGCATCTGAGACTTCAGAAAGTCCAATTGCAGCACGGTGTCTAGTCCCAAATTGTTTTGAAATCCCCGATTTTTCGGTCAAAGGAAGATAGGCAGAGGTTACAGCAATTTTGTTTCCCTGAACAATGACCGCGCCATCGTGCAAAGGTGTATTTGGAATGAAAATATTAATAAGTAGTTCGCTAGTAATATCCGCATCTAAACGAATCCCTGTACTTACAAATTCATTTAAATTTTGCCCTTGCTCAATCGCAATCAAAGCGCCAATTTTTCGCTCAGACATGTAAGCAAAAGATTTCTCGTAAGCTGAAATATGCCCATCAGGGCTACTTTTTCTCGTTGGTGTAAATAATGTGGTTGTTCTTCCTAAGCTTTCAAGCGCTCGCCTAATTTCAGGCTGAAAAATGATAACTCCGGCGATAACCCCATAGGTAATAACTTGGTTGAGTAACCACTCAACTGTTGTAAGTCCAATAAGTCCGGCAATAATTCTGATAAAAATGAAAATAATCACACCACGAACAAGCGTCATTAATTTTGTTCCTTGTACAAACCTAATCGCTTGATAAAGGAAAAAACTGATAATTGCAATGTCTAATATTGCAATAGCAATTCGCAGAGGTGATTCATTCAATTCAAAAATCTTTTGCCAAAACTCAAGGTTAAAAAATTGATTGAAGTCGGTCAAAAGTCCCCCTCCTTTTATATTGTTAGTCTAATTATACCAAAATTTTAAGTGAACTGCTTTATTTCCAAATAAAGATTTATCATCTTGTTCTTATTCCCTTAATCTATCTGTAATTTTTACATTAGCAAAACTGTAGTTTTTAGCTGACGAGAATAAAAAAGTTACTGACAAAAATTCTGTCAGTAACTTTTCATTAGTAAGAATATATTATTTTTTAGCCTCACGTTCTGCTTTACGAGCAGCTCGTCTTGCTTCACGCTCAGGATCAACTGGACGTTTCTTACGTTCTTTTGGCAGAGTAGCTTCTATAGTCCCCTCTGATTCAGGATTTTTTTTCGCCAGTGCTTTTGCTTCACGTTCTAAATACTTATCTAAATCTCCTGATGTTCTAGCATAACGCATAAATCGTTTACGAGAATCTTTGGTAGCTTTAGCATACAAACTTTCTGCATGTTCAGCATCAACTTTTAATAGATTACCAAAACGAGATTGTGTCAATAAGAAATCTCTAACTTTACTAAAATCAGGTTTTTTGAAATCAAGAATCATCGGATTTTTACCCAAATCTTCAAGAAGAGGATTATAGCGATAAAGTTGCCAATAACCAGAATTCACGGCTTCTTTTGCTTCATCAAGTGCTAAATGTATTCCTCCATATAAACCATGTGAAATACATGGAGTATAAGCAATAATGACTGATGGACCTTTAAATTTTTCAGCTTCATCAAAGGCACGGATTGTTTGCATCATGTTTGCTCCAGAAGCAATCTGAGCCACATAAACATCTCCGTAGGTCATTAGCATCGCTCCTAAATCTTTTTTCGTATTAGATTTACCGCCAGCAGCAAATTGTGCAATTGCTGAAGCTGGAGTTGCTTTAGAAACTTGTCCCCCAGTATTGGCATAGACTTCGTTGTCCATAACTAAGATATTAACATCAGCACCTGAAGCCACGATATGGTCTAAACCGCCAAAACCAATATCATAGGCCCAACCATCTCCACCAAATATCCATTGGGTTGGTTTTACAAATTGATCTTTTTGTTTATATATTTCATCCAACTTAGCTGAGTTGAAGTGTTCAGAAGCAAGCATTCCCTTCATTTTTTCGGCTCTTGCTCGTGTTCCTTCTGAATCTTCTAAGTGTTCTACCCAGTCTTTCGCCAATTTTTGCAAATCATCTGACATTTCTGGCAAGGCTTCAAGGACTTGGGCTGCTAATTTTTGACGTCTGGTTTGAGAAGCTAACCACATTCCATATCCGTATTCCGCATTATCCTCAAAGAGTGAGTTTGACCATGCAGGGCCTTGTTCAAACTCATTTGTTGTATATGGTGTTGCTTGTGTTCCACCATAAATGGCTGAACAGCCAGTTGCATTGGAAATCATCATTCGGTCACCAAACATTTGTGTCAATAATTTAATATATGGTGTTTCACCACAGCCTGAGCATGCTCCTGAAAATTCAAAAAGTGGTTTTTCAAATTGACTAGCGGCAATTGTACCTGGACGAGCTGGATTTTCTTTTGTTTTAAGGGTTTGCGCAAAAGCCCAATTGACAGATTCTTTTTCTTGTCCCTCATAAGGAATCATTTTTAAAGCTTCACCCTTTTTAGGACAGGCTTCAACACATAATCCACAACCTGTACAGTCTTCAACAGAGACCTGAATCCGATATTTTAAGCCATCAGCTCCTTTATAATCCATAACATGGAAACCTTCTGGCGCTTGATTCCATTCGTCTTCGTCGACTAAAAATGGTCTGATGGCAGCATGTGGACAAACAAATGAACATTCATTACATTGAATACAAGCTTGGGCATTCCATTCAGGAATTTCTAAGGCAATTCCCCTTTTTTCAGAAGCACTTGTTCCCAATGGTTCATCTCCAAAAGTCATTTTGTTATCGACTAAGGTTTGTACCGAAAGTTCATCACCTTCAAAGGCATTGGTTTTATTTACAATTTCAAAAACATATTTTTTACGAGAACTTTCTGTCGTAAGAACTTTCGTTTTTTCTTCTTGAGTTTCAGCCCAGCTTTCTGGAATCTTTACTTCATGCAAGCCGTTCAAAGCAAGTGCCATTGCATTCAAATTTTGTTCAACAATGGTTGGTGATTTCTTTGCATATTTTTGAGCATCTTTTTTCAGAATCTCATAGGCTTCATCAAAAGGCATAACATGAGCCAATTTGAAAAAGGCGACCTGCATAATCGTATTAATTCTGCGTTCCATTCCAGTTTCATGAGCAATTTTCATGGCATCAATCGTATAAAATCGAATTTGATTTTCGGCAATGAATTTCTTCATTTCATTCGGAAGATTTTTTGAAAGTTGTTCTAGATTCCAACTTGTGTTTAATAGAAATAGGCCTCCAGCTTTCAAGCCTTTGGTCAAGTTATATTTACGTACATAAGTCATGTTGTGACAAGCAACAAAATCAAGTGTAGCTGTCATATATTCAGAAGTAATTGGAGAATCACCAAAACGTAAATGTGAAATGGTTAATCCACCTGATTTTTTTGAATCATATTCAAAAGCGGCTTGAACATATTTATCAGTATGGTCACCAATAATTTTGATTGCTGCTTTATTGGCACCAACTGTTCCATCTGAACCAAAGCCCCAGAATTTTGCTTGAAATGTATCTGCTGGTGTTAAATCAAGGACTCTTGAATTTGTCAGAGACAAGTTTGTAACATCATCATTAATTCCGATTGTAAACATACGTTTTGGTTGTGCTTTGACTAATTCATCAAAAACACTGACGATGTGTTCTGGACGAGTATCTTTTCCACCAATGCCATAGCGGCCACCAATCACTTGTTTAACATTAGAATTGAAAAGCGCTGATTGAACGTCAAGGAAAAGAGGTTCTCCATTTGAACCCGATTCTTTTGTACGGTCTAAGACTGCTACTGATTTGACTGTCTTTGGTAATTTTTCAAGAAAGTTTTCCAATGGAAATGGACGATACAAGTGAACATTGATAAAACCAACTTTTCGGCCTTGTCCATTTAAATAATCAACTGTTTGCTCAATTGTCCCAGCAACAGAACCCATAGAAACAATGACTTCTGTCGCATCAGGTGCGCCATAATAATTGACTAAATCATAATCTGTCCCACGAAGTTTATTGATTTTTCCCATGTACTTTTGAACGATTTCAGGAAGAGCTTCATAGTAAGAATTGACCGTTTCCCTTTGTTGGAAATAGATATCTGCATTTTGATTTGTCCCTGAAACTGTAGGATGATCAGGGTTCATTGCACGGTCACGAAAATCAGCTAATTTTTCTTGATTAACCATTGGTAATAAATCTTGATAATCAATAACATCAATTTTTTGTATTTCATGAGAAGTTCTAAAACCGTCAAAGAAATTCAAGAAAGGAACTGAACCTTCAAGTGTTGCTAAGTGGGCAACTGCTGACAAGTCCATCACTTCTTGAACAGATGACTCTGCTAACATGGCAAACCCAGTTGTTCTGGCTGACATCACATCAGACTGGTCTCCAAAAATATTAAGCGCCCCAGCCGCTACGGCACGAGCTGCGACATGAATAACTGCTGGCAAAAGTTCACCAGCCATTTTATACATATTTGGAAGCATTAAAAGGAGCCCTTGCGAAGCGGTATAAGTTGTCGCAAGCCCTCCTGCTTTAAGAACACCGTGCATGGCACCTGCTGCACCGGCTTCTGATTGTAGTTCTGTAATTTTTACTGTTGAGCCCCAGATATTTTTACGACCAGCAACTGACCACGCATCAGTATAATCTGCCATTGGTGAACTTGGGGTAATTGGATAAATTACGGCAATTTCTGAAAAGGCGTAAGCAATATGTGCTGCCGCCATGTTTCCGTCCATTGTTTTTTTCATTTTTTTCAAACCTTCTCAGGAGAGCATTTATTCGACATTTTTACGGCATAAAGAGCGGTGTCGGTGTTCTTTATGTGATTTAGTACTAAATCGAAAAAGACGAGAGCTTTCCTAATAATATTATTTTGACTAAGTTAATTTTAGCATTTTAAGCCTGAAAAGTTGAAGCTGCTTAGTGTCAATTATCTTTGACATTATCGTTGAAAAGCCTTTATTTACAAGACCTATCAGTAATTTTTTCACTTACAAACTAAAAAAGATTCTATCAATTAATGACAGAATCTTTAGAGATAAGAGGGCGTAAATTTTAATCAATGATGCGATGTTCAGTTTGAGCATCAAAGAAATGTGATTTGTTTAGGTTCAAAGCCACTGTAATTTTTTCTCCTGGATTGCGGAAATCACGCGCTTCAACACGAGAAACAAATTCAGTTGAACCAGCTCTAAGATAAAGCATAGTTTCTGCTCCAAGAAGTTCAGAAACGACAACTTCAGCTTCAATTGTTTGATTTGGATAGGCTTGTTGTGCCAAATTGCTTGCTTGAATGTCTTCTGGACGAATTCCAAGAATCACTTCTTTTCCTTCATACCCTTGTTCTTTAAGCAATTTTGCTTTTCCTTCTGGAAGGTCCATATTCAAACCTTCATTATTTGTTAATTTTCCAGAAGCAACTTTGACATTAAAGAAGTTCATCGCAGGACTACCGATAAAACCGGCAACAAATTTATTAGCAGGTTCATTATAAAGCTCTTGTGGTGTTCCGATTTGTTCAACACGACCAACTGTCCCTGTTTTATCAGAGTTTGGTGATGATGACATAATAACAATACGGTCAGCAAGAGTCATCGCTTCAGTTTGGTCATGGGTTACATAGATTGTTGTCGCTCCAATTCGACGGTGAATTTTTGCAATTTCTGTACGCATTGAAACACGAAGTTTAGCATCCAAGTTTGACAAAGGTTCATCCATGAGGAAAACTTTGGCGTCACGAACAATCGCACGTCCCATTGCTACCCGTTGACGTTGACCACCTGATAAGTCAGCAGGTTTACGGTCAAGTAAATCAGAAAGACCAAGAATTGTTCCAGCTTCTTCAACACGACGTTTAATTTCATCTTTTTTGAACTTACGAAGTTTCAAACCAAAGGCCATGTTATCAAAAACGGTCATATGTGGATAAAGCGCATAGTTTTGGAAAACCATGGCAATATCACGATCTTTTGGTGCGACATCATTCATGATTTTACCGTCAATTTTAAATTCGCCTTCGGTAATATCTTCAAGACCAGCGACCATTCGCAATGTTGTTGATTTACCACAACCTGAAGGACCAACGAATACAATGAATTCTTTATCTTTGATATCAATGTTGAAATCTTCAACTGCGTATTGCGTCGCATTGGGATATTTTTTGTAGATTTTGTCTAAACTGAGTGTTGTCATTTTTTCTCCTCTAATAACATTTGTTCTTTAATATTATTCTACTGTAAACGTTTTCTGTTTTCAATCAGTGATTTGCCTAAATTAATTGTACAAGTTGCACATTTTACTGACAGAATTATTAATGTAGCTGACAATTCTCTTAGACTCAACTAAAATGCTCCGAGCCGTCGTATTTTACTGACAGAAAAAGTTACTGATAGATCTGTCAGTAACTTTTTAACCTTCTTCATCTTCGTCTTTAATTTTATTTGCTTCTTCGGCAAATTTTTGTGCAACTGCTTCTAATGCCAAGGTTTCTTCGTCTCCAAGATAATGGTCATCGTTGATTTCATCAAGGTTTACATACATATCCAAATGACCTTTGAGATTATCAAATTGAACTGGAGCATCTCCACCATATTCTCCATCTAAATTAAGAAGAATTTTTTGACCGCCTAAGGCTTCGATTTCTATTTTACTTGTTTTAATGTATTCCAAATTAACATCATCCAAATGTTTTCCATTAGCTACAATCGCAAGTAAAGCAATAAGTTCAAATAGATTATCTGTTTTCACCAAAATCAGTGTGAAAAGTCCATCATCTAATTTAGCATCAGGTGCAATCTTTTCAAAGCCACCAACTGAATTAGTAAGTGCGGCAAAGAACATTGAAATATCACCCTCAAATACGCCTTCATCATGAACAACACGAACCGGTGCTTTACGCACACGAGGTAAAAGTTCTGCACCCTTTGCTAAATAGGCCAAATAACCAAAAGCCGTTTTTAAATGACTGGGAACACTGTAAGTAAGTTCTGTCAAACCGCCCCCAGCAGCGATATTAATAAAATACTGTTCATCTTGTGTTTCTCTGATTACGGCATGACCGACATCAATATTTAGAATCTGATTTTTACCAATAATTTCAATCGCTTCAAGCGGTTTTCCTCTTGGAATTTTTAAAGCCCTAGCAAAGTCGTTTGTCGTTCCCGTTGGAACAATAGCTAATTGAGGACGTTTCTCAAAAGGAGAAATTCCAGCTACAACTTCATTAATAGTACCATCACCACCAGCCGCAATGATTAAATCAAAGCCAGCTTCTGTTGCTCTTGCCGCCTCTTTTTTTGCGGAATCTTGTTCTGCTGTGGTTTGATAAGCACTGGCCTCATAACCATATTGCTCTAATTTATCCAAAATATCTGCAATATGTTTTTTTATAATTTCTTGACCCGATGTCGGATTGTAAATCAATCTCGCCTTCATCATTTTCTCCGAAACCTTCTCTCATCCATTCTTAAAAAATAATTTACTGACAAACTCCCAAAAGAGTGACCCCATCAATTGAACCAAGGTTCAAATTTCTGTCAGTAAATTTACGCTCTCACTAAAGTCTGTCAGTAATATTCAATACAAATTAGTTTATAAATCAAGCAAATCTTGCTCTGACCAGATTTCAATTCCTAAGTCTTGAGCTTTTGTCAGTTTGCTACCTGCTTCTTCTCCGGCGACTACCAAATCAGTTTTCTTAGAAACAGAACCAGAAACATTTGCTCCCAACGCTTCTAATTTTTCTTTTGCTTCTGAGCGCTTCAAAGTCGTCAATTTACCAGTTAAGACAACTGTCTTACCTGATAATATTCCTTCAACATTAACAGCCCCTAAATAATCAAAATTTACACCAGCATTTTCAAGTTCATCCAGTAAAATTTTTGCTCCGTCAGTTTCAAAATAAGAAACGACAGCCGTAGCAATGACCCCACCTAAAGATGGAATTTCAGAAATTTCTTCTTCTGTTGCTTTAGAAAGCGCTCGAAGATTAGCAAAACGTTCCAAAAGTAATTTAGCCGCTTTACCACCAACATGACGAATTCCTAAACCAAATAATAATTTTTCCGCCGAATTTTCACGACTCTGCGCAATTGCTGACACAATTTTTTGAGCCAATGTTTCTTTGACCTTATCTAATGTCAGTAAATCTTCAATCGTCAATTGATATAAATCAGCAACATCAGCCACCAATTTTTTATCAAAAAGTTGTGAAATGACTGACGGACCTAAGCCCACAATATTCATAGCATCACGACTAGCAAAATGAATTAGTTTTTCCCGAATTTGCGCCGGACATAAGGGGTTAACACAGCGTAAAGCCACTTCATCTTCAAAATGAATTAACTCCGAACCACACTCTGGACATTTCGTTGGAATTTCTAAGCCTTCAAGACCTTCTGGCCGTTTATCCAAAAGTACTTTCCCAACCTTCGGAATAATATCCCCTGCCTTATAAATCAAGACATGATCGCCAATACGGATATCTTTTTCTTCAATATAGTCCACATTGTGCAAAGTTGCTCGAGCAACCGTTGTCTGTGCTAAAAGAACCGGGGTCATATTTGCTGTTGGGGTGACAACTCCTGTCCGACCGACAGTCCAGTCAACAGACAAAATTTCTGTTTCTGCTTGTTCAGCTGGAAATTTGTAAGCAATCGCCCAGCGCGGTGCCTTAACCGTAAAACCTAATTCCTCCTGCTCAGCAAGATTATTAACTTTTACAACAACCCCGTCAATATCATAGGGGAGTTCGTCACGCAGACGGGTAGCCTCTTCAATAAATTCCCAAATTTCATCCATATTTCGAGCAAATTTACGTTCAGGATTGACTTGGAAACCAAGTTCTTCAAAATATTCTAAGACTTCTTCTTGAGTGTCATTGGTTGCTGGACTTGCTTCTTGATAAAGGAAAGTTGCAAGACCACGTTTGGCAACTATTTTCGTATCAAGTTGACGTAAAGTCCCAGCTGCCGCATTTCTTGGATTAGCAAAAGGAGCTGCTCCTTCAAGTTCACGCTCTTTGTTCAGTTTAGCAAAATTCTTACGTGGAAGATAAGCTTCACCACGTACCACAATATCAATTGCTTCTTTAAGCTTTAAAGGAACATCTTTGATCCGTTTCACATTTTCTGTGATATTTTCACCCGTTGTTCCATCGCCCCGAGTCGCTGCAGTCACAAGCAAACCATTCTCATAATAAAGAGACAATGAAAGACCATCAATTTTTAATTCACAAATATACTCTGGATTAGCAATTTCCTTGCGAACTCGTTCTTCCCAAACTGCTAATTCTTCACGCGAAAAAACATCCCCTAAACTATAGAGATTATAAGGGTGTCTAAATTTAACAAATCCGTCTAAAATAACCCCACCTGTTCGGTGCGTTGGAGAATCCACTCTAGTTAGTTGTGGATTTTCAGCCTCCAATTTTACCAATTCTTGATAGAGTCGATCGTACTCACTGTCTTCTACCGAAGGCTCATCTAAAGTATAATATTCATAAGCATACTGATTTAATTTTTCCGTAAGCTCTTTAATTTTTGACTCGATATTCATAGCTCCTATTTTAACACAAAAGACCAGTCAGTATGATTACCGAAGCACATCAAAAAGGCAAATTTCTATTAAAAAAATGATGTAATTTAAAACAAAAAAACTTGCTTTTCCAAGCAAGTATCTTTTTTTATTAAGGCGACGGTCGGATTTGAACCGACGATTAAGCTTTTGCAGAGCCATGTGTTACCACTTCACTACGCCGCCACAACATTAACTATTATAGCGGAAAAATAAATTTATGGCAAGCATGAGCTCACTCTACTTCCAGTTAAATCATTTGAGTCACGACCGACAGGCTTTAACAATCATTTGCTAACTCCAAATCAATAAAAAATGACTTGAGCTATGCAACTTTTCTGTTTTAATTACCAATTTTAAAATTTGTTTCTGTGTCCATAAAGACCAAATCCCGCTGAACATTTTCTCTGCTGACAACATGAAATCTTCTTCCATCTTTTTGAATCAAAAAATCGCCAACTAAAGCCAAATCTCCTGAAATTGACTCAAAATTTAAAACGTTTTTATTCCATTCATTCCAAGAAAGCCGTTCTTGTTCAAAAGCCTGCCTAACCCATATTTCATGAATTGGTCGATGCGAAATTTTCCAGACTTCTACAAGCTGTCCCCTATATTTTGCTTGCATAAAACCCCTTTCTGTTACACATGAACTACTCAGTAAAGATATTTTAGCAAAATGAACAAATTTGTCAAAAGCTAGTTGGAAATTTAACCCTTGTTCTTTTCATATCGGAAACGTTTTTTACATGAAAATAACTTATAATCTGATATTTTTACTTTATTAGGCTTTAAAGTTCACCAAAAAATTAATAAAATACAGTTACGTACCCTTTATACTACTTTTTCCACTTTTGGAGTGTTTTCTTTACATTCCAATAAAAATAAAAAGACACTTTCGTGTCTTTTATTTTTAAAGTTCTTCACCATTTGTTGCGATAACTTTTTGATACCAAGTAAAGGAGTCTTTTTTCGAACGTTCTAATGTCCCATTTCCTTCGTTATCCTTATCTACATATATGACGCCATAGCATTTTTTCATCTCACCTGTCCCAGCAGAAACAAGGTCAATAAAGCCCCACGGAGTATAACCCATTAAGTCAACTCCATCATAATCTACAGCATTTTTCATTGCTTCTATATGAGCTTTTAAATAATCTACTCGATAAGGGTCGTGAATACTTCCGTCAGCTTCAACTTCATCTACAGCACCAAAACCATTTTCAACAATGAAGAGTGGTTTTTCATAACGTTCATAGAACCAATTCATTGCATAACGTAATCCTAAAGGATCAATTTGCCAGCCCCATTCAGAAGCTTTAACATATTCATTTTTGACTAAATCTTTATCTTCATTGTAATCAAAAGTAGGAGCTTTACCATGGTCTTTAATTGCAAAACTCATGTAGTAAGAAAAACCAATATAATCTACTTTTCCTTCTTCCAATGCTTTCAAATCATCATCAAGAATATCAAGTTTAAATTCCTTACGGTCAAAATAGGCTTTTAAATAGCTTGGGTAATGTCCGCGAACATGAACATCTGCAAACCAATAGCGACGTTGCATAGCAACGGTTGAAGCCATCATATCTTCTGGTTTACAAGTTGCAGGATAAATCGGACACATGGCAATCATACATCCAATTTGGAAATCTGGACTGATTTTATGTCCCAGAGCGACAACTTTGGCAGAAGCAACCAACTCATAATGAGCCGCTTGATACATCATTTCTTCACGTTCTTTTTCGCTTGCTCCTTCTGGGAATTTTAAACCAGAATTAGTAAATGGTGCAAAATCACGCAAATAGTTTGCTTGGTTGTTGATTTCATTGAAAGTCATCCAATATTTAACTTTATCTTTATAACGATTCATTACGACTTCTGAAAAATGGACAAAGAAATCAATGAGTTTACGATTACGAAAGCCACCATATTCTGTCACTAAGTGATAAGGAAGTTCAAAGTGAGATAGAGTAATTACAGGTTCAATCCCATGTTTTAAACACTCATCAAATAAATCATCATAGAATTGCAATCCTTCTTCATTAGGTTCTGCTTCATCTCCATTTGGAAAAATACGAGTCCATGCAATGGAAGTTCTAAAACAATTTAATCCCAATTCATCAAAGAGTGCAATATCTTCTTTGTAGCGATGATAAAAATCAATAGCTTCATGATTCGGATAATTTTCTCCCTCAATTACCCCATCTGTGATTTTTCTCTCTACTCCATTGCTCCCTGCTGTCATGACATCAGCAACAGAAACTCCCTTTCCGCCGGCATTCCATCCTCCTTCAAGTTGATGTGCAGCAACTGCTCCTCCCCAGAGGAAGTCTTTTTTTAAAGTCATAATTTCTCCTTTTAAATTTTTAGAATTAACATTTTTAATAAGATAAGCTCAAGAATTCTTGAGCTCATCTAAAATTTGCTATTATTCAGCAGCATTAATTTCAGCTTCTGTTTCAGCTTCTTCTTTAAGAAGAATATTGTCATAAGCTTTGGCAAATGGCCAGTAGAGAAGTGATGTCAATGCAAGGATAATAACTTGCCAAACCATACCTTGCCAGCCACCTACAAGGTATCCTGAAAGAACTGCGGGTGTTGTCCATGGAACATAAGCTCCGTTAAATGGTGGAATGATTCCTAGATAAATCACTAAGTAAGTCAAGATTCCTGAAATCAATGGTGCTAAGATAAATGGAATTGCAAGAATAGGATTTAAGACAATAGGAAGACCAAAGAGAATTGGTTCATTAATATTGAACACTGCAGGTCCAATTTCCATACGTCCTAAAGTTTTACCTTGAACTGATTTTGCACTCACTAAGAGGAAGATAACCAAACCAATGGTCAAACCAGAACCAGTAACTGTCAAGTATTGGTCCATGAATGATTGTGTAACGATGTGGGCTCCATTTGAAAGACTGAGATGTCCTGCTTTATAGAGGGCAGCATTGTCAGCAGAGTTGGCTTGAAGCAATGGTCCCATAATCCCACCGATGATTGTCGCTCCGTGAACACCGAACCACCAGATAAATACTGGCATAAAGGCAATAACGAAGACGCCGACAGGACCATCAGTTACGTGTTGTAATGGAGTTTGAATCCATTTATAAACTAATTCAATGAAAGTTGTGTTGAATCCGATTGTTGTAATTCCGTGAACAACTCCAGCTAAGGCAATGATTGCTCCTGCAGGAACAAGTGAAGTGAATGATGCCGCAACGTTTTCTGGAACTTGTTCTGGCATTTTAATTGTGATGTTACGACGCATAAAGCCAGTGTAAATCCAACCGACTAAGAGTCCGACGATGATTGAAAGAACCATCCCTTTCCCACCTAACCAAGCTCGGTCAATTACTCCCCCTACTTGATAAGCAGTTGAAACTTTAGTTGGGTCAGTAACAGATGTTACTTGATGAATTGTGTCTGGTTGCAACAAGATGTGAACGATAATACCAGTTAAACCAGCAGGAACTCCTTCATAACCTGCATCTCGAACCCACGCGTAAGCAATACCGAATACGGCAAGCAAGGCCATAATACCAAATGAAGCATTATTAATTTGTAAAAAGAGTGGGCCCAATTTGATTTTGTTCATGAAGTCTTGGCCTGCTTGGAATGGCAATTGACCAAGAATCAAGAATACTGAACCAATAATGATAAATGGAATAGGATAAATCATACCATTTTTGATTGCCGTGACTGCACGGGTATTCAAAAATTTCATCATTGGAGGCATGATTTTGTTTTGAATAAAATTGTTCATGGTTGAACAGTCTCCTTTACTTTTTTTGATGAACTGGTTTCACGTTCATCTTTTCTACATTTTCATTATAACACTAAAGAGCAAAAGAAAGAAAGCGGTTTCTTGTTTTTCCAAAACTTTGGTTCTGTACCACTCGTGAAGACTAATGTGCCAAAAATGTCATATAAGTTTCCTTTAAGGTTGCGAAAATTAGCCTTGCAAATTATATTTGTTATCTCAATTTAACTTTTTTTGTTTTATCCATCAAACGATTAGGAACGGCTGAGCAGATAAAAAAGCCAATTTGGCTTTTTAATTTGATAATTGATAAACCAAATCTGTTAAACGCTCAGTCAAATAAACTGTTGGTAATTGACTCGTCAAATCATAATGCGTATTGATTCGGTGTTCATTAATTCGATAAGTAAGGACAAAATCGCTCAGTTCAGCAATACTTGAATTCAATTTTGGTGTGATACATGAAATATAGACATCTTTATTAGAGCGCAGACTGGTCAGTACTTCAATGATTTCATTCGTTTCCCCAGAGATGGATAAAGCAATTACCAAAGTGTTGGTTGTATTTTGTAATTTTGAAGCAATTGGATAAGTCACATCACTAAATGAAAAGGTATTAATTCCAACTCCCGCTAATCTTCTGGCTGCATAATCGCAAATTAAACCGCTGGAACCTACTCCTGTAAAAATGATATTGTCACTTTCAATGACTCGATGTGCCAGATTATCCAAACGTTGTTCAATATCGTTAGAGAAAATATCTAGTGAAAAGGGAATTGCCGTATTTGAGCTTCCTTTTTCCAATTCTTTTTTATCAATAATGTACTCTTTAAAATCTGTATATGAATCATAACCCATTTTATGAATGAGGCGCATGACGCTAGAAGTTCCAACATGTGCTTCCAGAGCAATATCACGGACTCTCATATAAGGAATTTTATCAACATTATCTCGTAAATAACTATAACAAGTTCTTTCCGTGTAGGTTAATTTTTGAAAGTCAACATTTCCAAAAAAACTCATCATTCTCTCCTTTCTTCTTTAAACTTTTTGGTTAGAAAAAAGTTGCGTCTCCGCAACTTTTAATCTTGCTTTTCTAATAAGCTAGGAGCTATATTATTTGTTTTCAAGTGCTTGCAGGCGTTGTTCTTGACCGACAACTTCTACAGCAAGGTCTTTAAAGGTAATCGCATTCATTAAGTGGTCTTGAGCATGAACCATGTAAAGATTCCAACCAATTTTTTCGCCTTGAGCTAAACGTGTCAAAAGGTCAGTCTGAACGTCATGTGCTTCACGAAGTTGTTCGCTCGCTTCGTTTAATGAACTTTCAGCTTCGGCAAATTCACCAGCTTTGGCTTGTTGAATGGCTTGGAAGGCTAAACCTTTGGCATTTCCTCCACTCATGATAATGCCCATTACAACACCCATGTAGTCATCACTTGTTGGATTCTCGTATTTATCAGTCATTTCTTATCTTCCCATTTCTCTTTGCTTAGATTTTTACATAGTAAAAGAGCTTTCGCTCTTTCACAAGTTTGAAATTTTCAAACCTTAATTCATCAAGTTTTCAGCTGCTGCAAGAACTTTATCTCCGCGCATCATTCCATAATCTTGCATTTTGATAACGTCCATTGGAACACCAGCGATTTCAGCTTTTTTAGCAACTTCACCTTTCATGAAGGCAACTTGTGGGCCTAAAAGAAGAACGTCAGGTTTTGGTGAGCCTGTTCCGGCAAGCATGTTATCAATGTCCGCTGTTGATTTTGCGAAAATTTCGTAATCTTTCCCGTTATCTGCTGCTGCTTTTTGCATTTTTGATACCAAAAGTGATGTTGACATACCGGCTGCACATGCAAGTGCAATAACTTTATCTGCCATAATTATTTCTCCTTATTCTTAACGTTTTATAATTTAACGTTCTTTATAAAAATAATTATAACGTTTTCATTTTCATAATGCAAGCGTTATCTATTTTTTGAAAGTGCTTTAAAAATTTTACTAATTAGTTTATTTTTCGCTTTGTAGCAGGCTTTAGGCGACTTTTATGGCATAAAATAAAAAAGCTACTATCAAATAGTAGCTTTTTGAAATATTTGTTTCTCTTTTTGGAACAAATTTATTATTTTTTAAGATGATAATCAATCGATTTATGAGCTAAAATTTCTAAAATAGCTAGTACTGGGAGTTGCGTGGTCAAATTCCCTAAAGGATACTGTTTGGACCATTCGTTAACAAGATTGTACGAGAGTTGGTAATCAGCAAGTTTAGCAACGGTGCAATCTTCATTATTTGTAATCGAAATAATTTTTGCTCCGCCCGCTTTAAACTCCAATTCTTTATTAACAACTTGTTCTGTTTCACCTGACACAGACATGATTACTGCCACAACATTTCCCATACCCTGAACTTGAACAGCTTGAAACGGGTCAGAAATAACGAAGCTTCGTAATCCAGTATTTACAAAATATTTAGTAGCATACTCACTTAAGGAACCAGATGTTCCTAAACCTAAAAACACGGTATAATCAGCTTTAGCAATCATTTGTGCAGCATTATTGAGTTTTGCCTGATAATTATCTGTATTCATTCGACGTAAAAACATGTTGAATTCGAGCATATTATCATAATGTTGCTCCTCTGGTGTTTTTTCTTTGAGTTGATTTTTGAGGTAAAATTTTAAATCAGACCAACCTTCAAAACCAAGTTTTGTACATAGTCGGACAATTGTCGAAGTTGAAACATGGGCTTGACTTGCTAAATCACGAATCGTCATTTGTTGGACTTCTTCAGGTGATTTAATGATAAAATCAAAAACTAGCGTTTCAAGCTCGTTAAGTTTACTGATTTGTTCGGGTAGAAACATCATTTTTTACTCTCCGTATTTGGAAATATTTAGCTCCGCCACAAATTCTTTTAAAAATTTACTGACAGAATCATTGTTTGAAAGGATTTGCCAAATTTTAGCAAAACTGTCAGAAAAAATTACTGACAGCTTTTATCCTTATAATAATTGAAATTTTCTTAGCCTTTTCCAAAAACTAAAGCATAGATTAAGCCAAGAATTTCATGACCATAATAATTAGGATAATAAAGAAGATTATTGACTTTTGTCTTTGCAGCAAAGCCTTCTACTTTTACACCTTCTTGTTTTGCTAGATACAAGGCTCGGTAAAGATGAAAATCGCTAGTGACAATCACCGTTTTTCCGTCAAAATATTTTTTGGAATAAGCGATATTTTCCGCGGTATCACCCGCCTTATCTTCACTAATAATTCTGTCAGCCCTAATATGATGACTTATCAGATAATTTTTCATACTAAAAGCTTCACTAACAGGCTCGTCAGCTCCTTTTGCTCCAGACACAATAATTTTGGCTTGCGGATTATTCTTAGCAAGCAAAAGTGCTGCATCTAGCCGCTCTTGAGTAATCTTGGCTGGTTTTTTATTTTGATTTATTCGTGAGCCAAGGACTAAAATTGTTTTAATATCTGTGGAGTTTTCAGCAGTTCTGTCAGTAGATTTGCTAAGAATCAAAGCAAGACAAATTACTGAAATCAAAAGAATTAGACCAACAAAAGCGCCTATAATCTTAAAAGTCTTTTTCATTAATTAAAAACTTTGTTTACGAGAATCACGTGTTTTACGGGCATTTTTATTGCGTTCAGCACGGCGTTTTTTCTTGTTATCTTCTTCAATTTGCCATTTAATTGCACGTTTGTAACCTGGTTTAACGTGTTTTTTACCTTTTTTAAGGGCACCAATGGTTTTTGTTGAAATTTCATCTTGTTTTTTCGTCCGTTTTTCACGACGGTCACGGTCATAAGAATCAACAATTTCACCATCTTTAATAGCTTTTGGTTGGAATGTAACACCCATTTTTTCAATCTCACGAATACTTGAATCATCAGAAGGACTATAGAGTGTAATGGCTGTTCCTTGTAATCCATTACGGCCAGAACGACCCACTCGGTGAACAAAGAAAGTTAAATCTTTTGGAATTTCATCATTGATAATGTGTGATACACCTTCAATATCAATTCCACGCGCGGCAATATCGGTTGCCACAGCATATTGATAATCCAAATTTTTAATTGAATTCATGATACGTTTACGTTCACGTGGCGGTACATCACCATGAATTTTTGCAACTTTAAGTCCGTTACTTGTCAAGAAATGATGAATGTCATCAACACGACCTTTGGTATTGGCAAAAATCATTGCCATGTAAGGATTCGTTGCTTTTGTCAATTGGAGCAAAAGTTGGTTATGTGAACTTCCTTTGGTAGAAACAAGCCAATTTTCGATTGTATCTGAAATTACTGTCTTATTGGCGATTTTTTGCATGACAGGATTATGCAAATATTTTTTCAAAAATGGTTGAAGTTTTTGAGGAATAGTTGCTGAGAAAACGAGCATTTGCACGCGTTTACCAAAACTTGAAGCAATTTGGTCAACATCTGCCAAAAATCCCATGTCAAGCGTCATATCCGCTTCATCAACAACAAAAGTATTAGCAGTATGCACAATTAAAGCATTAGATTTGATTAAGTCATGGATTCGACCTGGTGTTCCAATTACGACATGTGGTTGTGATGATTCCAATTTTTTGATTTGACGGGCCTTATCAGTCCCACCAACAAAGTTTGAAACACGAAGCTTGTCATTAACTTTTGTAAATTCTTGAGCTGCTTTGTAAATTTGAGTAGCTAATTCACGTGAAGGAGCCGTAATGACTGCTTGCACTTCATCAAGATCAGTATCAATTTTTTGGAAAATTGGGAGTAAAAAAGTGTGTGTTTTTCCTGAACCAGTTTTTGATTCCCCTACCAGGTCACGGCCTGAGAGAACAATTGGAATCAATTTTTCTTGTACTTCAGTTGGTTTTTCAAATTTGATATTCTCTAACGTTTGGTTAATATAATCTTTAAAATTAAAGTCTGTAAATTTCATTTTTTTCTTTCATTTGTTGAGGATTATTCGTTTCATTTAAAAAATGACGAATCTCTGTTTTTGCTGATTTATCCATGGAAGGGACTTTTTTCTATTATATCAGAAAAAAAACATTTAAGAAACCAGTTCTTGCCACTATTTAAACTCATTTTTAAAATCTGTCAGCATTTTTATTTTTAAAATTTACTGATGGCGCTAAAATTAGAAAAAATTACTGACAGCTGTTCAACGTTGAAGTCAGTGATTATATTATAAATAAAAAGTTACTGACAGAAATCCTGTCAGTAACTTTTATTTTCCATTATTCATTAACTTTACTTTTTAAAACCTTATGTTCAAGCTTACTAGGCCAGAAACTTGAAGTTTCAAAAAGATTTGATTCTTCAAAAACTTCTTCTGAGCTAAATTTATCACCAACTTCATTTGTTCTTAAAATTTTAGCAACTTTAAAGGCACAGATGACTAATAATATAGCCACACAAAGTAAGAAAATGACTGACAGACTTCCTTGAATCATTGTATTACGCATGGTTGCTTGTGCATTCGTTAATGCTAGACCAGATAATTTACCAGAAGCCACTTGGGCTTTTGCTGCTGAATAAGAAGCAAAGTAACCAATATTGACATCACTTGAAAAGATTTTTTGCCAACTGGCCGCAAAAGTTACACAAACATCCCAAACTAAAGGAAGTGCTGGAATCCAAACCCATTTAAGATAACCTTTACGGATAACCATGACACAAACAATAGCCAGAGCTACCGCCGCAATTAATTGATTAGAAATCCCAAAGAGCGGATACATGATTTTTATTCCACCATTCGGATCAGAAACGCCCATCAAAAGCAAAGCACCCCAAACTCCAACAATCACTGCTGTCGTTATAATTTTACTAGGTAACCAATCATCATCACCTAAGCGACCTAATTTTTTGAAACCACGCAGGGCATCATTAAGTAAATAACGAGTCGATTTTGTTGCCGCTGAAACAGCTGACAGGATAAAGAGCGCCTCAAACATAATCGCAAAATGATACCAGAATCCCATCATATTTGTCCCACCAATAAGTGGAACCTTATGTAGAATATTTGACATTGAAACGGCTAAAGTTGGTGCACCACCAGTCCGTGAAACAATTGATTGTTCACCTACATCTTTTGCCACTTGCTCAAGTGCTTTTTCACCAGTCGTTCCTTCCCAGTCAATACTGAGTTTTGAACCATCAGGCATCATGGCTACATTTGGAATTGCTTTGGCAGCATTATATTCGGCACTTTTATCTGCTTGATAACTTGAAGCTGCGAGTTTTTGAATACTAGCTTGAGGGGTATTCATAGAATAATAAATTCCAGGATTAAGAGAAATCGCAGCGACTAAAGCCATAATAGCAACAAATGATTCAAAGAGCATCCCACCATAACCAATCATTCGCGTTTGTGACTCTTTAGCAATCAAATGAGGCGTTGTTCCAGAAGACATCATTACATGGAAACCAGACAAGGCTCCACAGGCAATCGTAACAAATAAGAAGGGAAAGAGGGAACCAGCAAAAGCAGGACCATCTGTATTATGTGCAAAATTCGTCAGAGCTGGAATCGTAACATCTGGACGCACACCAACTACAGCTATTGCTAAAACAGCAATTGTACCAATTTTCATAAACATGGATAAGTAATCACGAGGCGTAAGTAAAATCCAAGCGGGGATAATGGCTGCAATAAAAGTATAGCCCATGACCCACCAAACTAAAGCAGTTGGCGAAAGCATGAAAATATGCGCAAATGAAGATTCTGAAACCCAACGGCCACCAAAAATAGCAACTAAAAGGAGAATAAAACCAATCGCTGAAATTTCATTCACATGCCCTGGGCGAATATATTTCAAATAAATTCCCATTAACAAGGCAATTGGGATGGTCATCCCAATCGAAAAGACTGCCCAAGCAGAATTTGCCATCGCCGTCACACAAATCAAAGCTAAAACAGCAAGAACAATCATTGTCATGATAAATACAATAAATGAAGTCAAGCCACCAGCAAATCTGCCAACTTCATCATGAGCCATTGCCCCAATAGATTTTGCTCGACGACGATGAGAATACCAGAGTACAAGCATATCTTGTACCCCTCCGGCAAAAATAACTCCGAAAATAATCCAAATTGTCCCTGGTAAGTAACCCATTTGTGCCGCTAAAACTGGTCCAACCAAAGGCCCAGCTCCAGCAATTGAAGCAAAATGGTGACCGAATAAAACAACTCGATTGGTTGGGTCGAATTCTTTTCCGTCATTATGGCTTTCAGAAGGAGTTGCCCGTAAATCATTTGGACGCATAATTTTACGTTGAATATATAAAGCATAAAAACGATAGCCAATCAAATAAGAACAAACTGCTGCAATAACAAACCAAATCGCATTAATCGTCTCTCCTTGAGCCAGAGCAATCAACGACCAAGCAAGACCACCTAGTAAAGCGACCGCCACCCAAATGATAATTGATAGAAGGCTAGGTTTTGGTAAATGTTTTTTCCAGTCTTTCATTGTTTCTTGAAAATTTGCCTGCTTTAAATCTTTAATTCCGACAATTTTTCCTTGTTTATTCCGCAACAAAAATAGCTCTTCTTCTTCGGTAAAGTTTGAAGAGTTTCCAATATCTTTCATAATCCTCTATTCCTATGCAATTATTAATGCATTTGACCTTCCATATTTTTTAAAACAAAAATGTAACCGATTACAATAATATTTTAGCACTATTTAATCAAAAATATAAACATTTAAGTTTAAAAAAATCTCCTTAAAACATCTTTTTGTAAAAATAAGATAAATTTCCAAAAGAATAGTCTAACATTAAAAAAGGTTTCTCTAAAATAAAAAAAGGCTCTCCTTAAAGGAGAGCCTCATCATCATTTTATTTTGCTTTAGCATAAAGTTCGTTAACTTTATCCCAGTTTACAAGGTTAAAGAATGCTTCAATGTAATCAGGACGTACATTGTGATATTTAAGATAGTAAGCATGTTCCCAAACATCAAGTCCTAAAACTGGTGTCAACCCTTCAGAAATTGGATTATCTTGATTTGCAGTTGATACAACTTTCAATTTTCCAGCTTCATCAACAACTAACCAAGCCCATCCTGAACCAAAACGACCTGTGGCTGCAGCTTTAAATTCTGTTTTGAAAGTTTCAAAACTACCAAATTCTTTCGCAATTGCATCTCCAATTTCGCCGTCAGCATGGTTTTCAGAACCGTCAGTGTTTGGACGAAGCCAAAGCCAGAATTGACTATGGTTCAAATGACCACCACCATTGTTACGAACAGCTGTACGAATGTCTTCTGGAATTGCTGACAAATCTGCCAATAATTCTTCAAGGCTAAGGTCATCAAGTTCATTATGTTTTTCAATTGCTGCATTAAGATTATTCACATAAGTTTGATGATGTTTTCCATGATGCAAACGCATTGTTGCTTCGTCAAAGAAAGGTTCAAGCGCATTTGGCGCGTATGGAAGTTCAGGTAATGTAAATGCCATAGTAATTTCTCCTTTTAAGATGTGAACCCATTTTGAAGTCTTAATACTTTGGTATTTTGACTAGATTGAGAATGAATTCAGTTAGTTTATTTTTTTAATTCTATTCTCATTATAGTCGTTTTTGAAACCATTGCCAAATGATTTGATTTGTAATTTATTATTTTCTTTGTTGGATAAAATTAAGCATATTAGTCGAGTAAAGGAGCTCAACCTTTCGACATTCTTCAATATTTTTTGAACCAGTTAAAACAAATAATTTATTCAAATCTTGTTTCCATTGTTCCATAACTTCTTCTACTTTTTCAGGCCCTGTTTGCATAAGATTTTTCAAGATAAACCCAGCAGAACTTGACAAATCAGCCCCTAAAATTAAAGATTTAAAAATCTCTTGAGCCGAAGTAATTCCACCTGTTGCAATCAAACTTTTTCTATTATCAGCCATTTTAGCTTCTAAAAGGCTCTCAAGCGTTGACAAACCAAATTCATCCAAGTTAAAACCATTTTTACTCCGTTTACGTTCAATCCAAGCAAAATTAGTTCCGCCAGCTCCCCCAATATTTATTCCTGAGACAGCTGTTTTTGCGAGTGCTTTAAAGGTTTTTTGTGAAATTCCAAAACCGACCTCTTTGACAATGACTGGAACTTCTAATTGACTTGCAATTTCATTAATATTTTCTAACCAATAAAATTCACGGTCTCCTTCATCCATTGGCAATTCTTGCGCTGTATTGACATGGATTTCTAAAGCATTTGCCTCAATCATATCCACCGCTCGCTTGGCATTTTCTAGAGAATGACCTGCGCCGATATTGGCAAAAAGAAAACCAGAAGAGTGTATTTTACGAACTTCACTGAAACCAGCAGCTAGTTCTGGAAATTTCAAAGCAATCGATTGAGAGCCGACCGCCATGGCTAAATGTTGATTTTTCGCAATTTCTGCTAATTGAGCATTGATTTTATCTGCTCGCTCTGTTCCACCAGTCATCGCTTCAATATAAAAAGGAAATTCAAAATTCTGTCCAAATACTTCTGATGAAAAGTTGATTTTTTTAGTAGATAATTCTGGCAAACTATTAGGAATGATTCGACTATCAGAAAAAGTCAGGCCCGAGGTCTGATTTTTTTCTTCACGCCAATATTTATAAGCTAACGATAAGTGTTCATCTTTGCGATGTTGATGGATTTCTTTTTCAGTTTTCATCAGTTATTTCTCAATTCATTAAAATCTAACTCTGCTTTTTTTAGCAGACTTATCTCAGTTATTTTTTTGAGCAACCTTAAATTTTTCAAGATTGATTCCATATTCCGATAATTTATTTTGGACTTCAGCAATAGCTTGGGTATTTTGAGCAAATAAAATAATATTCTCCCCAAAACCGGCCCCAGAGATTTTAGCAGCAAATTCAGGATAGCTATTGAGTAAGTTTAAAGCAATAGCTAATTCTTTAGTCATATAACCTTCTGGAATATTCTCCAAAAGCAAAAGTTGATTTTCTGATAACTTTTCTTTGAATAAAGCAAAATCTTGAATGTCAATCGCCGTTGCCAATTCAATGACCAGCTCATTTGAAGCTTGATAAAATTCATCAGAAAGCTTTATTTTTATTTTTTCACTCGTTTTTGCCGCTTTTCCTGTTTGAACCACATAAGTTGCCCAAGGAATTTCGAGAGGTATGACTCGCTTATGATTTTGATAAAAAACAGAACCACCATACATAATAGCAGCAATATCGCCCATTGAACCTGAGCCTTGAACTTCAAAATGCGTTTTTGCGGCAATTTCAAAACGTTTTTCAAGTGACAACTGGAAATCAAAAAACTGATTGACTGCATTAACTAGACCACAAACGACTGAAGCACTTGAGCCGTAGCCTTTTTTATTTTCACCAAAGCCTAAATCACTGACAATCTCAAGAGAAATTTCTGGAGATGATGATAAAATTTTACTGACAGATTTTTTTTCAAAGCTGTCAGCAGCTGACAAAGTATTTTTTAAAGCTGTCAGTGCAAAATTCCACGGATTTTCTTTAGTAAATTCAATTTTAGACAAAGAAAATTCAAAATCAGACAGTCCAACATTTGTTTTGAAAATTGATTTCCCTGTAGTAGCTGAAATTCTTACTTCAAAATTTGTTTCAATTGTTGTGATAAGGGCGAGGTTTCCTTCTTTTGTGACCGAATATTCTCCCGCAAAAAAAAGTTTTCCTGGCACTTTGATTGTCATTTTTTTCTCAGAGATATTCATAAGCGCCCCCAGCACGTGCGATATCAAATGTTAATTCTGGAAATTCCGCTTGTAATTTAGCTAAGAGAATTTTTTCAGTCGCGTGGTCAGTAATAATTTTGACGTTTGGACCGGCATCAATAGTCACAAAAGCAAGCAATCCTGATTGATAAGCCTGATTCACAAAGTCAATCACGTGTCTTGTTTCATGTGTGAAATAATCAAAAGGTTGATTAGAGAGACGATTTTGTTCATGCATACCTAATGCATTATCCTGAGCAATTAGACCAACTTTTTCAATATCAGCATTTAAAATGGCCTGCTTCATTTCTTCCAGTTGAATGGCTGATTTTTCAACCCAAGCACTGTAAGTTGGTGCAGTTTGTGCCAATTGCATGCCCTTAGTTGACGACATTTTTTTCTTTTCAGCAGAGATTTCAGCAACAATCATTGAAAGACCAATATCTTCGTTGTAAAAAGATTCCGCAAAGGAAGATTGATGATCTTCTCCTTTATTCCAAACTGAAAAATTTCCAAAAATTGACCGAGAAGCCGACCCTGAACCGCGTCTAGCTATTCGTGACATTTCTGAATCATCTTTTTCTAAATCTAAAAGTCCAAACATAGCAGCTGTCAGAGCAGCAAAACTTGAAGCACTTGAAGCCAAACCAGCAGCTGTTGGCACATGATTTTCTGATTGAATCATTACTTTAGGGAAATTTCCATATTGTCCACGCATCATTTCCAAAAATTGACTGACACGGTTGCTGTCTGCCACTTCAGAATTCAAAATCAAGGAATCAGACTCATTGTCAGTAAATTCAACAGAGGTTGTTGTATAAAATGGCTCCAGAGTCATTGACAAAGAAGAGGTTGTTGGAATATTTAGAGCGATATCCGCTTTTCCCCAATATTTAATCAAGGCGATATTTGTATGCGCCCTTGCAGTAACAATATTTTTCATGAAACTATTATATCAAAAATTTGATTCTTTCTTCTCTCCTATCATTTCAATAAGTTATTTTTTACACTAAAAAATACATTTTTTCAGACTAAATGATGAATTTACAGCCAAAAGAGAAACAAAAACTTGATTTTCAAGAGGAAATTTTATAAAATTGTCAGGTACGTTTTTGTATTCATAATTATGATATTGGAAAAAGTTTATCGAATTTTTCCTTCGATAAGACTTTAATTTAACCAAAATATGCTAATTTGCAGTTCACATTTTCAAAATGAGAAACTAATCTAGCAGGAGAATTGTTAATAATGACTATCAATAAAATGGGGACGGGAATTGCCCATTCCAAACTAATCTTAATTGGAGAACATTCCGTTGTATATGGTCAGCCAGCAATTGCCTTACCTGTAACAATTCTTAAAACTACAGTGACAATTACCTCATCAAAATATGGCCAATACATTGAAAATAACGAATTTCGTAGAAGACTTGATTTAATGGGAGATGAATTTGAAGGAATTCGTCAACTCATTATGCGCTTACTCTCTAAATTTCATTCATCAAAAATGCCATTCTCTTTAGAAATTGATTCAAATATTCCTCAAGGACGTGGCTTGGGAGCTTCTGCTTCATTGGCAACTGCCATTATCAGAGCTTTTTATGATTTCTTTGATGCTGAACTTCCGCAAAAAGATTTACTCTTTTATGCCAACTTTTCAGAAAATATTACTCACGGAAAATCTTCTGGAATTGATGTGGCAACTGTAAATTCTGAACACCCTTTGTGGTTTATTAAAGACAGCACAATTGAACCCTTTGAACTCAATCTTCATGGTTTTATCGTGATTGGCGATACTGGTGTTCACGGCTTTACGAGTCAAGCCATCAATATTGTTCGCGAAAAACTTGTTGAAGAAAAAGAAAAAACACAAGATTCAATTAATCATTTAGGTCAATTAGCGACCGATTCAAAAGATTTTTTGATGACAGACAAACTCAAAGAATTTGGTCATGTCATGAATAAAGCTCACGAAAGATTATCTGATTTGGGAGTTTCTCATCCACGTCTAGATAATTTAGTCGAAACCGCTCGTAAAAATGGTGCACTTGGTGCTAAATTAACTGGTTCAGGGCTGGGTGGTGTCATGGTTGCTCTTGCTGAAAATGAAAAAGATGCTATTCGTATCAGTCAACGTCTTCTAAAAAATGGCGCTAAAAATACTTGGATTTACTCATTTTAAGATGGTTGATGACCATCTTTTTTTGTTATAATGAATCTATCAATTTGCACTAAGGATAACTTATGGAAAATCAATACGAAATTCTTCAATCACTCATCGAAAAAATGGAAATTGTTACTGTTGGCTCGGCTGTCAGTAAAACAAAGCTAAATCGTAAAGAAATCATTGATTTTGTACGTTCACAACGTTCTTTAAGAATTTTTGATGAGGAAAATCAAAAATGGATTAACGAAAATGTTGACGGGCACTGTTAAATTTTACTGACAGAAATTTTAATCAAACAAAAATATAAAAAAGTTACTGACAGACTGCCTGTCAGTAACTTTTTGCTTATAAATCATGAAATTCTGCATATAATTCTTGACGATTTAGACCTCGTTCTTTAGCAATTTGTTTAATGGCAACATTGGGTTTTACACTTTGTTCAACTAAAACTTTAACTGCTTCGAGCGCTGTCAATTCTGGCTCTTGAACTTCTTGAGCCACTTCATCCGCTCCTGAAACAATAATTAGGCATTCCCCTTTTATTGGTTGGTCCGTTAAAGATTCTAAAACCTCTGAAATCTTACCACGACGATATTCTTCATAAATCTTCGTTAATTCGCGAACTAAAACAACTTCTCTATCCTCATAAATTTCCTGCATGTTAGCCAAAGTATCCGCAACTCTAAAAGGACTCTCATAGAAAATTTGTGTTTCTGGATAAGAAAGCTTACTTTTCAAGAACTTTTGCTGCTCCCCTTTTTTTCTAGGAAGGAAGCCATAAAAAATATGAGGTTGAGGAACTAATCCTGAGGCAATCAAGGCAGTAATTCCTGCTGAGGCACCAGGAAGAGCGATAACATCAATTCCTTCATCAATTGCAGCTAAAACTAAATCATGGCCTGGGTCAGAAATTGAAGGCATTCCAGCATCAGAAACCTGTGCAATAGATTGTCCTTTTTTCAAAAAATCAATTAATTTAGGAATTTTTTCTTGGGAATTATGTTCATGAAACGACTCTTGCGGAACTTTAATTTCAAAATGGTTTAAAAGGCGCAAAGTATTTCGCGTATCTTCTGAACAAATCAAATCTACAGTTTTCAAAGTTTCAAGAGAACGTAGAGTCATATCTTGCATATTGCCAATTGGTGTTGGAACCAAATAAAGACTTCCAGCAGTTTTTAGGCCTTTAAATGACCGTTGAATACTAAATTTATTTTCCATCAGCGATACAAAAGCTCCAAACAATCTAAACAAGATTCCCCTTCAGCCAATCGTTCTGCATAATGCAGATGGCAAACATGGAAACCTTCATTAAAAATTTGAATCAAGTTAGGATTTGGCTGGTCTTTAGGCGTTTCTTTTTTAACTTCTTTTTTCTCAAATTCTGCCAAACGGTCACGCAATTTTTCTAATTCCATGCGTAAGGTTGCATTTTCAGTCATTGATGCTTCAAGCACTTGGCGAATTCCTGAAATTTGCGTTAATGTGGTATTTAATGTATTTTCAAGTTCGCCCAGTTGGTCGAAAACATCATATTTATCAGCCATGATTCACCTCAATTTCTGCAAGTTCAAAATCCTTGCTATATTCTCCAAAGCGGATTTTTACTCTATTTTTTAAAACATTTAAGCCAACAACTTTTCCTTTTCCTTCTGAGGTAGTTACAAACTCACCAAAATCTGGGAAAAGTTGTTGGGCTTCTTTATAAAAACTATCTTCATAAGTTAAACAGCACATCAAACGACCGCAAAGACCGTTCAATTTATTTTGTTTCAAAGATAGATTTTGATTTTTGGCCATTTTGATTGAAACATTTGGAAATTCATAAACAAACTCAGAACAGCACAAAGGACGTCCACAAGGTCCAAGTCCACCATGAATTTTAGCCGCATCTCTTGGCCCAATTTGGCGAAGTTCAATCCTAATTCTAAAAGTTGTTGCCAACTCACGCAAAAGCAATCGAAAATCAATACGATTCTCTGCTGTAAACGAAATAAAAAGTTGCATTTGGTCGAAATTATAAGCAACATCAATAATTTTCATTTCCAAACCTTGTTCGATGACAAGTTGGCGAACTTTATCTTTGGCTTGTTTAGAACGTTCTTCAAGTTTTGCAATAACTTGGAGATCATCCTCATTTACTTCACGCACAATCGTGTGGTGAATTTCAAGATTCGCTTCTTCAGAAATTTCACGTACAATTTTTCCGTAAAAGTTTCCCTTATCTGAACGAAGGATAACTTCTGTTTGTGGAGCAAGTTCTATATCACTTATTGCAAATACATTTGATTCGCCATGTGCAAATTTTATTTCATAAATCATAATATTCTCCTGATATAAGATTTTTCAATCAAAGGATAAGTTTGACAAGTTTCATAAAACAAGAAAAGTTAAACTTGACTCAAATCGGACATTGCTTTTCCACATTTTTATTGCCTGAAATGTTTTTAAAAGTTCCTGACTCATTCTTTCTTGATTAAAAAGTTGTAATAAAAGTTCAAACGCTTGATTTTGTTTTTCTTTGTCATCAAAAATTTCGACTAATTCTTTCAAATACAAGAACGCCTCGTCAGCAGATGTTTTTAGAAGTTTTACAAATTGTTGAAGTCTTTGGAGCCCTTCGTTAAACCAGCTCTGCTGAGCTAATTCTAATGCTTTGTCAGTCGAATTACAGATTTCCGCAAGAAGTTCTGCTTGTGTTTTTAAAATACCATTCTTTTCCAAAAAATCTTGTAAGTATTGAACATTTTTTGGAAAATTAATAATTTGTGTCCGTGATTTTATTGTTTGTAAAATCATATTTTCATTGTCTGTCAGTAAAAAAACAACAATTTCTGTTTCTGGTTCTTCAATTGATTTCAATAAAGCATTTGCTGCATTAGGATGCATTTTTTCAGCTTCCTTAATTAAAAGCACTTGTTGATTTCCCTCATAACCAGATTCATTGAAAACCTGTGTCAGTTCCCGAATTTGTGCTGTTTTAATCGTTTGTCCATCAGGTTCAACGATATGTAAGTCGGTAAATTCTTGTTGGGCAACAAGACGACAAGAACGACAATGTCCACAAGGCAAAGCATTTTCAGGATTCTCACAAAATAAGGCTTGACTCAGCCAGATTGCTAATTCAAAAGAACCAAATCCCCCTGAAAATAAATAAGCATGACTTAATTTTCCATGTTGCAAAATCGTTGAGAACTGCTTATAAAGTTGAGGCTGAATATCTTTTATTTCCACAAGAAACCTTTCTAAATATTTACCAAATCTAGTCTAAATAACAAAATAAAAAAAACTATTTAACATCCTCATTTTTTGAAAAATGTAAGTATTTTTTAGCATTCTTAATTTTGCTGACAGATTAAATTGTCTTTAAAATTCACTGACAAATCTTTTTTTGAGGACAGAAAGTGTATCAGCTACCACTTTTTCTAAAGGTTGACTTGCATCTATTTTTACAAAACGCTCAGGTTCTTTTGCAACAATCTCCAAATAACCTTCACGAACTTTACGATGCATCTCAGCTCTTTCCAAATCTAAACGATTTACCTCATCAGCTCGATTTTTCATAATTCGCTCAAGGGCAACATGCGTATCAACATCAAAATAAAGCGTCAAATCAGGCTTCAACCCATCTGTTGCAAAATAGTTAAGCCAATCAACAACTTCGACACCCAAATTACGGCCATATCCCTGATAGGCGACAGATGAATCAATAAATCGGTCAACAATGACAACTTTACCCGCTTGTAAAGCTGGCAACATTTTTTCTTGCATATGTAAACGACGCGCCGCCGCAAAAAGCATTAACTCGGTTTTAGAATCAATCTCTGTATTCTTTGGATCAAGAATAATTTGGCGAATTTCTTCCGCCACTCGAACACCACCTGGTTCACGAGTTGGGACAATTTCGCGCTTCATTTTTTGGATTTCAGGTAAAATTTCTTTTAAAACCGTTGTTTTTCCTGCTCCATCGGGTCCCTCAAGGGAAATTAAAATTCCATTCATAGCCTCTATTATACCAAAAAAACAAATATTTTATCTTTTTTCTAAAAATAATAGGGTCTCTTTTTGCGTAATTTTACTAAAAATTGTATAATATAACTGAAACAGCTTACTTGATTTGTTAATTCAAATAAATACGAGTAACATTCAATAAAAAATTTTCCACTTGAAAGGACAACTATGAAAAAAATTCTTGTTGTTGATGATGAAAAACCAATCTCAGATATCGTAAAATTTAATTTAACCAAAGAAGGTTTTGAAGTCTTTACAGCTTTTGATGGTGAAGAAGCTCTTGAAGCATTTAAAGAAGTACAACCTGACCTTATTCTGCTTGATTTGATGTTACCTAAACTTGATGGTCTTGATGTTGCACGTGAAATCCGTAAAACTTCTGACACTCCAATTATTATGGTGTCAGCTAAAGATAGTGAATTTGACAAAGTAATTGGTCTTGAACTTGGTGCTGATGATTATGTCACAAAACCATTCTCAAACCGTGAACTATTAGCTCGTATTAAAGCAAACTTGCGTCGTATCAATGTCGCGCCTGCTGAATCTACTGACAATGTCAAGAAAGAATTGATTATCGGAAACCTCCGTATCAATCCAGCACACTATGCGGCTTATAAAAATGATAAACAACTCGACCTTACACACCGTGAGTTTGAATTGCTTTACTACCTTGCTCAACACCTTGGCGAAGTGATCACTCGTGAAAACCTTTTGGAAACCGTTTGGGGTTATGACTACTTTGGAGATGTTCGTACAGTTGACGTTACTGTTCGTCGTTTACGTGAAAAAGTTGAAGATACTCCAAGCCGTCCACAATACGTTTCAACACGCCGCGGGGTTGGCTACTACATGAGCAACCCACATGATTAAATTTTTTAATTCAATGATTTTTAAAGGAGTAGTTGCACACCTACTTCTTTTTGTCATCCTTTTTATGAGCAGTTTTGATTACAATTTTGCTCATTTAAGTACTTTTATTGGTTATTACTTATTTTCACTCGTCTTTGTTTTAGTCTTTCTCAATCAGCAACATCGCATGATTGTGAATGTTTCTAAACAGATGAATGACATAAAAAATGGCTATTTAAATCGCGATAAAATCCCAAAAGGGACGAGTGAAATCAATGAATTATATGATGAAATTTTAAAACTTGGTGAAGATATTGTTCGCACGCAGAACAATCTTGAAAATCAGCGTAATCAATTAGATAGTATTCTCGCATATATGGTTGATGGCGTCATTGCCACCGATCGTCGTGGAAATATTATTATGGCCAATAAATCAGCTTTGCACTATTTGAATACAGATAATGATCTCTTGATGCAAAAAAATATTGTTGAAGTTTTAAAAATTACTGACCAATATAATTTTTATGATTTATTAGAAAAAGAACCTGAAATAACTATTGAGACACATGATTCTGGGAATGAATCCATTTCGCTCCACATTAAATTTGCCCTCTTTCGTCGTGAATCTGGTTTCATCTCAGGAATTATTGCCGTCTTACATGATATGACTGAACAAGACAAGGCCGAACGAGAGCGCCGTCTCTTTGTTTCCAATGTTTCTCATGAACTCCGAACTCCGCTCACCTCAGTAAAAGCCTACTTGGAAGCACTAGAAGACGGAGCCATTGAGGATAAAGAAACAGCTTCATCCTTTATTAATGTTTCACTTACTGAAACTAATCGGATGATTCGAATGATTTCCGACCTTTTGACTTTATCAAGAATGGATCAAGACCGAATCGTTCTTAATAAAGAAATGATTAATTTAATTGCCTTCTTAGACTATCAAATTAACCGTTTAGACCAAATTTTAGAAACCGAATCAAACGATTTAATCTCTTCTAATTTCACTCTAGTCAGAAAATACTCTGAACAGCCCATCTGGGTCGAAATTGATACCGATAAAATTGCTCAAGTCATTGACAATATCATCGGAAATGCAATTAAGTATTCACCTAAAGGTGGAACTATTACAATTTCCGTTGAAAAACGTGAAAGTGATGTTCTAATCTCCATCAGTGACCAAGGAATGGGGATTCCAAAATCTGATTTACTTAAGATTTTTGACCGTTTCTACCGAGTTGATAATGCTTCAAGAAATTCAAAAGTTGGGGGGACAGGTTTAGGCCTCTCCATTGTCCATGATATTGTTAAAATACATGGCGGAACAATTTTTGCAAGCTCCGAAGGAGAAGGAAAAGGAACGACCTTTAGTTTCACTCTTCCATATTCTTTAGAAGCCGCAGATGACTGGGATGATGGTACTGATGAGTTTGAATTTGAGGATAATGAATAATTTCCCCTAAAAAGAGTCCATACATATTTGTGGACTCTTTTTTTGAATAAACCTAGACTTTTACCACAAAAAACTCTCTTAAGCTAATGAATTTCCTGATAAATTTATTTTCAAATAAAATATAAAAGCTCATGGCAATCCCACTATTTTTCTGCTACAATAGACTGTATGACTGAACAAAATGGCTTTAAATATTCCATTTTAGCCTCTGGTTCAACAGGAAATTCTTTTTACTTAGAAACTCCAAAGAAAAAAATTCTTGTTGATGCCGGACTATCTGGAAAAAAAATAGAAAGTTTACTATCAGAAATTGACCGTGACATTCATGATATTGATGCTTTATTAATTACCCATGAACATAGTGACCATATCAAGGGGATTGGTGTTTTAGCAAGAAAATATGGTATTGACCTTTACGCAAATGAAGATACTTGGTCTGAACTAGATAGTAAAAATGCTTTAGGAAAAATCCCTATTGAACAAAAACATCTGTTTGAAATGGGAAAAACAATGACTTTTGGTGATATTGATATTGAATCTTTCGGCGTGAGTCACGATGCTATCGCACCACAGTTTTATCGTTTCATGAAAGATAACAAAAGTTTTGTTATGCTAACTGATACAGGTTATGTATCCGATAGAATGCGTGGAACCATTGAAAATGCAGATGCTTATCTTATGGAATCAAACCATGACATTGAGATACTCCGCATGGGAGCCTATCCTTGGCGGACAAAGCAACGTATCCTAAGTGACCAAGGCCACTTATCTAATGAGGACGGCGCTGAGGCTGCTTTTAGTATTCATGGTAATAAGACAAAACGAATTTTTCTAGGGCACTTGAGTTTAAATAATAATATCAAAGAACTTGCTCATCTTACTATGGATGGTTACTTACAGCAACATGATGTCGATACCAAAAAGGACTTGAAGATCCTTGATACTAGTCACGAACATGCTAGTCAACTTTACGATATTTAGTTACTCATCAGCAAATAAAAAAAGAACCCTAAGGGTTCTTTTTTTATTACATCATACCACCCATTCCCATGCTAGGGTCCATTGGAGGCATAGCTGGAGCAGCTGGTTCTGGCTTATTAGCAACTACTGCTTCAGTAGTCAAAATTAAACCAGCAACAGAAGCCGCGTTTTGCAAAGCTGAACGAGTTACTTTTGCAGGGTCAACAATTCCTTCTTCAATCATATTAACCCATTGACCAGTTGCAGCATTGAATCCTGTACCTACTTCTTCTGAACGAAGTTTATCAATGATAACTGAACCTTCATATCCTGCGTTGGCAGCAATTTGACGAACTGGTTCTTCAAGAGCACGGCGAACAATGTTAATTCCTGTTTGAATATCTCCTTCTTCTGAAAGCTTATCCAAAGCAGCAATAGCATTAACAAGTGCTGTACCACCACCAGAAACAATACCTTCCTCAACGGCTGCACGTGTTGCATTAAGTGCATCTTCAATCAAGAGTTTCATTGCTTTGAGCTCTGTTTCAGTTGCAGCACCAACTTTAACAACTGCAACACCACCAGCTAATTTTGCAAGACGTTCTTGTAATTTTTCACGATCAAAATCAGAAGTTGTTTTTTCAATTTGCGCTTTAATAATAGCTACACGATCAGAAATAGCATCAGCAGAACCAGCACCTTCAACAATTGTTGTGTGGTCTTTATCCACAGTTGCCTTAGCTGCTTGTCCTAAAGCTTCAAGAGTAGCATCTTTAAGATCAAGACCAAGTTCTTCAGTAATTACTGTACCACCTGTCAAGATAGCCAAATCTTCCAATTGAGCTTTACGACGATCACCAAATCCTGGTGCTTTTACAGCTACAACATTGAAGACACCTTTAATCTTATTAAGAACAAGCGTTGGCAATGCTTCTCCATCAACATCATCAGCTACAATAAGAAGTGGACGATTTGTTTTCAAGATTTGTTCAAGGAGCGGTAAAATTTCTTGAATGTTTGAGATTTTTTTGTCGGTAATAAGAATATAAGGATTATCTAATTCAGCAACCATTTTTTCTGTATTAGAAACCATATATTGACTCAAATATCCACGGTCAAATTGCATTCCTTCAACAACATCGAGTTCAGTTTGCATCCCTTTTGATTCTTCAATGGTGATAACTCCGTCAGAACCTACACGTTCCATTGCATCAGAAATATACTCACCCACTTTTTCACTACGTGATGAAACGGTAGCTACTTGCGCAATTGCTGATTTATCGTGGACAGGAATTGCCATCTCTTTAATTGACGCAACAGCTGTTTCAGCAGCAAGTTCAATTCCTCGGCGAATACCAACTGGATTTGCACCTGCGGTAACATTTTTTAAACCTTCACGAACGATAGCTTGTGTCAAAACTGTCGCTGTTGTTGTACCGTCACCTGCGATATCATTTGTTTTTGAAGCAACTTCTGAAACAAGTTTAGCTCCCATATTTTCAAAATGATCTTCAAGTTCAATCTCTTTGGCAATCGTTACACCATCGTTTGTAATTAAAGGTGATCCATATGATTTTTCAAGAACAACATTGCGACCTTTTGGTCCAAGGGTTGTTTTTACTGTATCAGCAAGAATATCAATCCCACGCATCATCGCTGTTCTAGCATCACTTGAAAATTTAATATCTTTTGACATTTTAGCTCCTTTTTAAGAATATATTTTTAATTTTATAGATTTTAAGATAGACAAAAGACAACCAAAAAAATGATTGCTTTTATAATTTTACTCTACAATTGCAAGAAGGTCTGAATCTTTGAGAATCAAGAATTCTTCACCATCCATTTTTACGGTCGTTCCAGCAAATTTTTCAAAAATTACTGTGTCCCCTACTTTTACGAGTGGAGAAATCAGTGTTCCATGATGATTTGTTTTCCCTTCACCGACGGCAACAACTTCAGCTGTTTGAGGTTTTTCTTGGGAAGCGCTTGTTAACACAATTCCACCCATTGATTTTTCCTCTTCTTCTTTTACACGTAAAACTACGCGATTCTCTAAAGGTTTCAACATTATATTTTCCTCCATTTTTTATTTTTTAGCACTCTTATTAAACGAGTGCTAACATATTCTTATTTTATCTCAATGGTCAGATTTAGTCAAGAGAAAACATTTAGATTTTATGAAATAAATTAGAAAGGGAGTTCTTCCGCATCAAGTAAGGTTTCTTCAGTCTTTATAGCGCTTTCTCGTAAAGCGATTGTTGCCCTACTTTCAAGTAAATCATAACTCAGTCCTAAGATTTCTGTGACATAATGTTTTTGATTTTGCTTATCCGTATAATTTCTAGTTCTAATTTCCCCTTCAATCGAAATAAGACTTCCTTTTTTTGCGTAAGAAACTAAAGTTTCTGCAGATTTTCCCCAAATAATAATTGAAATAAAATCTGCCTCTCGTTCTCCTTTTTCATTTTTGAAACGGCGATTGACTGCTAAGGTCACACGGACATATGATTTATCATTTGTTGTTTTTGAAATTTCTGGCGCACTGGTTAAGCGTCCAATTAACATGGTTTTATTCATAATAAAATCCTCCTAACTTTTTATACGTAAAGTTAGGACATTTGTCACAAAAAAAATAAAAAATCTATCAATTGATAGATTTTTATGGTTTATTTTGCATTTAAAGCTGCAACAGTCATGTAATTATATGGACTATTGAAGTGTGGTAAGAAGAATAAATCAAGTAAGGCTAATTCATCAATCGTTTTCTTTTCTTGAATAGCTAAACTAAACATATTAATATTTCCTGCAATTATTTCACTCTTGCTAGCAAGTTGAGCACCAATAATTCTGCGACTTTTTGTTTCATAAACGATACGAATTTTCACACTATCATTATTTTCATGAAGGAACCATGCTTTTTGCTTATCTTCAAAATCACTAAATGAAACTTCTAGGCCGATTTTTTTAGCAGCTTTAACCGACAAGCCCGTAGAAGTCATATTGTAACCAAAAATAGAGATTCCATTAGAACCTTGTACACCAACAGATTCTATTGATTTTCCTCCAATATTATGACCAGCAACAATCCCTGAGCGAACAGCGTTTGAGGCAAGGGCAATGTAGGTGAAGTCTTGTAAAGCATTAGAATAGATTGTGGCAACATCTCCTACAGCATAAACATCTGGGTCACTACTTTGTTGATGTTTATCCACTTTGATTGCTCCATTTTTAAAGGTTTCTAAATGTTCACCAGCCAATGCACTATTGGCTGTAAATCCAATACAATTAATAACGAGGTCAACATCATAAGTTGATTTATTAGTTACAATCTGTGATACATGACCTTTTTCATTTGCCTTAAACTCTTGAGCTAATTCCCCAAAATGGAGTTCAATTCCATGTTGGGCAAGATTTTCATCCATTCCTTTAGCAAACTCTTCATCATAATATGAAGCAAGTGAAGTACTTTCTGCATCAAAAAGTAGAACTTCTTTTCCACGACGTTTGGCAGCTTCAGCAATTTCTGTCCCAATATAACCAGCACCAATCACAGCAATCCGTTTCACATCATTCTTAGCAAACTCTTCGTCAATGGCTTGCCCTTCTTGAAAAAGTTTTAAAAAATGAATGCCTTTAAGATCTTTTCCTGGCAAGTTAGGAATAATTGGACGTGAACCTGTTGCCAGAACGAGTTTATCATAACTTTCTGTAATCTTTTCTCCAGTTTTTGACTTGGCATAAATCATTTTATTAGTAAAGTCAATTTCTGAAACTTCTGTTTCTGTTAATATCTTTACTCCCTTTTTTTCAAAATCTTCTGCTTTGGCATAAAACAGCTCATCTGGTTTTTCAATTTGTCTTCCGACCCAAATAGCTGTCCCACACCCCAAGTAACTCATATTACTGTTACGGTCAATCATAACAATCTCATGGCCTGGATATTGATCAATTAATGTATTTGCTGTAGCAATGCCTGCGTGGTTCGTACCGATAACTACGATTTTCATGCTAATAATTCTCCTTTAAATGTAAAATTCTTTTTACATTATTCAGTTTAGCATAAGTCCTTCTATTTTCTTTTGTAAGCGCTTGTGAACTTTGTGAAAAATTTATTTTATTTTTTTTAGATAAAAAAACTGCCAAAATAAACTATTTTGACAGTTTTATTACTATGCTTGCCACATTGTTTCTGAATCAAAAGCTTTACCAGCGGATAAATCTGATGATAATTCAATGATTCCACGAACCTCAGGAGCATTTGGTAATTCAAGTTCACGAGCTGAACAAAGCATTCCGTAAGATTGAACACCACGAAGGGCTCCTGGGAAAATCAATGAGCCGTTAGGCATCATAGCACCAGGTAAAGCAGCAACTGTTTTTAAGCCAAGAGCTGCGTTTGGAGCACCACAAACAATTTGTACTGGATCGGCAAAACCAACATTAACTTTACAGATATGTAAATGGTCTGAATCTGGATGATCTTCCATTTCAACAATTTCAGCGACAACAAATTTGGGTTGTGCATCGTGAACAAGAACATCGCTAAATCCTGATTTACCAAGCTCTTTGTTCAACGTTTCAATATCATCAGATGATAAGACGACTTGACCATTTCCTGACAAATTAGCCAATAGAGATTTCGCTTCAAAAATATTCCAAGCAACCGTCGCTCCAGTTTCTTCAATAAAAACACGAGCTACTTTTCCCTTACGTTCGAAGTTTACTTTTTCTCCCTTATCATTTGCAGTGATAAGCATTAAAACGTCACCGACATTTGTGTTGTATGTTGCAATCATTTTCTTATTTTTCCCTTTTAATTTCTTAACTTTGATTATTATAGAATATAATCCTTAATATATCAACGCTTATCCTGCGATGATACTATTTCGCACTCGCTAAGAAAGTATTGACTTCTTCTTTTGTTTTACGTAATTTATTTACTAGACGAGCTTTTTCTTTGCCATCCTCAATCACGACAAAACTTGGAATTCCCATAATTCCCCATTCAATCGCAAGATCCATATATTCATCACGGTCTACTTCAACAAATTTAAAGTCTGGATTTTCTACTTCAATTTCTGGCATTTTTGGCTTAATAAAATTACAATCTCCGCACCAACCAGCCGTGAAAAAGAAGACTGTCTTTTCCGGTCCTTTTACAAGTTCGGCTAAATTTTCAATATTTTCTGGAATAATCATTCTACATTCTCCTTTTATTTCTAAATGAATACTAAGCTTTCTTACAGAATTTCTTCATTTTTTTCAAAGACTTCTAAAGTTTTAGCATTGATTTCAAAAGTGATTGCCTTATTTTCACTGACAAGTCCTCCCTCAAAAAGAGCACCCGTAGTTGGCTCCTCAAAAATCCAAAAAGCATCTATTTTTCTTGTTGAAAAATGTTGCCGAGCTCTGTCAGTAAGTTCATGAATCACTTCTTCTTCCATAGTTTTATAGCCATGATAAGCAACGTGAGCAACTGTTGCACCCGCAATAATTCCCAAACCAAACTTTAGTATTTTTTTCATATGGAAATTTTAACATATTTCTTGGTATAATTATAGTGTAAATCATCAAAATTTTTGCTGACAAATCTGTCAGTAAATTTTTCAGTATTCCGGAGGAGAAAAATGGAACTATTCGACAAAGTAAAAGCACTGACAGAAATTCAAGCGACTTCTGGTTTTGAGGGACCTGTTCGTGACTATTTAAAAACACGCATGATTGCTCTTGGTTATCAACCAGAATTTGATGGTCTTGGTGGTATATTTGTCACTAAAACTTCAAAAGTAGCAAATGCCCCACGTATTATGATTGCAGCCCACATGGATGAAGTTGGCTTTATGGTCAGCTCAATCAAAGCTGACGGAACATTCCGGGTCGTTCCACTTGGTGGTTGGAATCCTTTAGTTGTCTCTGGACAACGTTTTACATTATTCACACGTACAGGTAAAAAAATTCCTGTCGTAACTGGTGGGCTTCCTCCACATCTTCTTCGTGGAACTGGTGTTACTCCTCAAATTCCTGCCATTTCTGATATTGTCTTTGATGGAGCTTTTGAAAATGCTGCAGAAGCTGCAGAATTTGGAATCGCTCAAGGTGATGTAATCATTCCAGAAACTGAAACAATTCTCTCTGCTAATGGTAAAAATATTATTTCTAAAGCTTGGGACAATCGTTATGGTTGTTTAATGATTCTTGAACTTCTTGAATTTTTAGCTGACAAAGAATTACCTGCTACATTGATTATCGGAGCCAATGTTCAAGAAGAAGTTGGCCTTCGTGGAGCCAAAGTTTCTACAACTATGTTCAAGCCTGATTTGTTCTTTGCTGTTGATTGTTCACCTGCTAGCGATACGTTTGGTGATGACAACGGTCGTCTTGGAGAAGGAACAACGCTTCGTTTCTTTGACCCAGGTCATATTATGCTCCCTGGAATGAAAAATTTCTTGCTTGAAACTGCTGATAAGGCTAAAGTTAAAACCCAAGTTTATATGGCTAAAGGTGGAACTGATGCAGGTGCTGCCCACTTAGCTAATAATGGAGTCCCTTCAACAACGATTGGTGTTGTTGCTCGTTATATTCACAGTCATCAAACAATTTTCAATATTGATGATTTCAATCAAGCACAAACTTTCTTGAGAAATATCGTAACATCACTTAGTACTGAAAAAGTAGCTGAAATTAAAAACTATTAAATTTAAAAAACAAAAGAAAAAATCACTAGGAAACCTATCCTAGTGATTTTTTGTATTTTATTGACCAAAGTTATAATTAGGCAATATCTTTTTCCAACCAGCAGCTATATCACTTGCCGAACCACCAATAGAAAAATCATATGTGGTTGTAGGGGCACCAGACTTTGTAGCCCAGAAGCTTGTCGTAGTGTCTCCACCGAGATTAACCTCTTGTGTCTTACCATTTGATAATTTAACATTAACTTTTCCTGGTTTTTCACCCGTAGAAACTAATACTTTACTCTTAGTCACATTTGGATCACTATTAGGGTCAGTAAATTTTTGACCAGGTCCGAAAATATTTGGATCGGCAGCATTAATTGCATTCACCAAATTAGCTGTAAATTTTGCGTTATTAATAAAACCTGAATTCTGAGACATTGCAGAATTGTCATCGTGACCAGCCCAACTACCAAGTGTCACTGAAGGTGTCGAAAGCATCATCCAAACGTCTGTATAATTATCAGTTGTTCCTGTTTTACCAGCCCATTGAACATTAGTTGCAAGAGAAGAATTAAGGCTTTGTAGCTCACCATAAAACTTACTTGTTTTTTGAGATTTGATAGCATCTTGAAGCATATATTCCATAATGGTAGATGTTGCTTCAGAATATACTTGAGTCCCCCCAGTAGTTTGATGTTGATAAATTACATTTCCTGTATCATCTTTGATACTATCAACAATATACCATGGTTCATATTTTCCACCATTGGCTAAAGTTTGATAACCATTCGTATGTTGAACCACCGTTGGATCAATTCCTCCTCCAAGAGGAAGTGACTCTACAGAATAATCTGCAACATCATATCCCATCTTCGTCATGTAAGGTTCAACAGATTTTCCTTTATTCAAAATCGTTTGGTAGGTCCAATAAGCAGGAATATTATAAGAAACATTCAAGGCTTCTGAAAATGGCATCATCTCCGTTCCCTTATTGCCGACGTGTTCGATGTCTTGCCCACTCGAATATTTTGCGGGATAGTTAGATAGAACACTTGCAGAACCCATCAAGCCCATGTCAATTGCCGGTCCATAAGCTAGTATTGGTTTGATTGAAGAACCAGGTGAACGTTTAGTATCAAAGGCATGGTTTACTTGGCTTTGTGAGAAGTCTAATCCACCAATAAAGCCATAAACAGCCCCTGTTTTATTATCCATTAAGACATTACCAGTTTGAATAAGACCCGTACCGTCTTGCATCAAACCACTGTAATTAGTTACGGCATTTTGCATTGCATCATATACTTGTTGATTGATAGTTGTAGTTACTGTATAACCACCGTTTTGCAATGACTGTTCAGCTAATTCTCGATAACGTTGTTTAGTACTATCATTTCCTAAATCAGTTGCCGAAACTTTATCTCGCTTAATCAAATAATTATAGATATCAGTAATTGCTTCATTATAAACAACATTATATAAATAACCATGTTCTTGTGATTGAGCTACTCCTGGTTGTAAAAATTCTGTTGAAATATCATAAGCTTTGTATTTCTTGTAATCAGCTTCTGAAATATAACCCCCACGATAAAGATAAAACAAGACTTCTTTTTGACGTTCAAGACCATAACTCATGTTTTCTTTTGACTTTAGAGAACCATCAGCCGCATAAGGAGAATAGACGATAGGGCTTTGTGGTAACCCAGCAATAAAAGCAGCCTCAGGTATTGTTAAATCCTTAGCAGATTTTCCAAATATACCAAGAGCAGCTTCTTGAATCCCTGCAATATTTTGTCCTTTATTGTTTCGCCCAAAAGGTGAGACATTTAAATAATCAGTCAAAATTTGGTCTTTACTCAAGTAGCTATTAAGTTTAAGAGCATAGACAATTTCACTAGCTTTACGTTGGAAGGTAACACTATCTCCTAAAACTTGTTGTTTAATTAACTGTTGGGTAAGGGTTGAACCACCAGAACTTGTGCCACCACCTACTGAACCAAGAATTCCACGAACAACTGCCTTAGGAACCACGCCCTTATTCGTTTTAAAGCTATCATCTTCTGTTGCAATTAAAGCATTTTTAACATTAGGAGAAATCTCGTCACTTTTGACAGTAACACGCACCAAATCACTAGAGATATCCGAAATTGATTGACCATTACTATAATTAATGACAGAAACGCCATGGATATTATTAATTTTTGCAAGCATTTCCGTTTTATTTGGTGTCTTCGTTTGCTCAACCAATCGAGCAAAATAGCCTACACCTGTCGCCGCACCAAAGACACCCGCTAAAGCAAAAATTATTCCAAAAATTACAATTAGGCCGCGGACCACCTTAAAAGTGATTGACCAACCCGATTTTTCATCATTATCTTTAGGCTTTTTGGACAGAGACTTACTTTGTTTCCGTCGCTTATTTTCCATTTTTTCTTTTAAACGCGCACGTGCTTCTTCTTGCGAGTCAATTGAGGATTTTTTCATGCCTTTATTATATCAAATTTAAAATGATTTTTCGCCACTTTCAGAATTTTTTTTATTAATTTGTTATAATGTAAAACAGTGCTGTTAATTTTTTTACTTTTTATCCAAAGTGGACAGCTCAATCATTATAGAAAGGATTTTTTTATGAACATTTTTGACGAACTTAAAGCACGTGGTTTGGTTTTCCAAACAACGGACGAAGCTGCGCTTTCTAAAGCGCTGACGGAGGACATGGTTTCCTATTATGTAGGATATGACCCTACCGCTGATTCCCTTCATTTAGGTAATCTTGTACTAATTTTGACAATGAAACGTCTACAAATGGCTGGACATAAACCTTATGCGCTTGTTGGTGGTGCAACTGGTTTGATTGGTGATCCTTCTTTCAAAGATTCGGAACGTTCACTTCAAACAAAAGACACTGTAACAAAATGGTCTGGAAAAATCCGTAGTCAGCTTGAGCGTTTCCTGGATTTTGAAAATGGTGAAAATAAGGCAGAAATGACCAATAACTACAACTGGTTTGAAAATCTGACTTTTATTGATTTCCTCAGAGATGTGGGTAAACATTTCACCGTTAACTACATGATTTCTAAAGACTCTGTAAAATCACGGATGGAAAGTGGAATTTCTTATACAGAATTTGCTTACCAAATTATGCAAGGTTATGATTTCTACGAATTGAACCAATTGCACAATGTTACTTTACAACTTGGTGGTTCTGATCAATGGGGAAATATGACTGCTGGAACAGAGCTTTTACGTCGTAAAGCTAACAAACAAGGTCATGTTATTACTATTCCATTAATTACAGATTCAACTGGTAAAAAATTCGGTAAATCAGAAGGAAATGCAATTTGGCTTGATGCTGATAAAACATCTCCTTATGAAATGTACCAATTTTGGCTTAATGTTGATGATGCAGATGCTGTAAAAATGTTGAAAATTTTCACCTTCCTTTCATTAGAAGAGATTGCTGAAATTGAAGAACAATTTGAAGCAGCTCGTCATGAGCGTTTGGCCCAAAAAGTTTTGGCTCGCGAAGTTGTCAGCTTAGTTCACGGAAAAACAGCTTATGAACAAGCAGTTAAAACATCAGAAATCTTATTTGGCGGTGGAGATTTGCGTCAATTAGATGCTAAATCAATCTTAACTGGTCTTAAAGCAGCTCCACAACATCAAGTTACTGATGATGAAGATTTAACTTTAGTTGAACTTTTAATCTCTGCTGGAATAACTCCTTCAAAAAGACAAGCTCGTGAAGATATTACAAATGGTGCGATTTATATCAATGGTGAACGTGTTCAAGCGCTTGATTATGTTCTTACAGATTCAGATAAAATTGAAAATCGTTTAACTGTCATTCGTCGTGGGAAAAAGAAAAACTTCGTTTTGACTTATTAATAAAACAAAAATTCTGTTCTAAATGGGACAGATTTTTTTATTAAAAAAAATTTGAGCATTGCTCTTTCTTTTAGGCCACAATATGTTATAATAACTGTACTGAATATGTTTTTAGGTGATCAAAATGATAGATAAAAAATTTGAAGATAAGTTAAATAAATTGCGTGAAATGTACATCAATAAACGTCCTGAAGAATCTGAAAAACTTGATGATAGTAAGAAATTTGAAGCTTTCATGGCCCTTTCGGATGAAGAAAAAGAAGAAAAGCTCAACGCTAAACTTGAACTACTTACTGATAAGCTCGTTACCCTTGATGAAAAATTAGGGGATTTGTTGGCTAAAAATGCAAGTGCCGATGATATTTCTGAGCTTAAATATTATATTGATGCAGTTAAAAATAAAAAATTAATTCTTGAACAAAAACTTGAATTAATTAAAAATGGTGAGTTTGATGCTGCTCGTAAAGAACGTGTAAAACGTCAACTCACTGATTTGGAACTCAAACGTTGTAAAGCGCTTTTAGGTAAAAAAGACTGCTCAAAAATCAATGAAAAAATTGCTTTGAAGAAAAAAGCAATTAATCGTTTGAAATAAATTATGTAGATTAGGTACGGTAGAGCTAGCTTTGATAGCTCTACTTTGTACTTTTTAGCGCTCATTAGTCAATTACACAGAAAGGACTCTATGCTCCATATTATTTTTTATGTCATTGTTTTCCTTTTGGTATTAGTTTTTTCAAATGTCCTTAACAAAGTTTTCCCAAAACTTGCCCTCCCTCTTATTCAAGTGGTTTTAGGACTTATTTTGGGCTTTTTTGGTGCTGACGAGGTTTTACATGTCGCACCTGAATTTTTCTTAGGATTTATTATTGCTCCTCTTCTTTTTAGAGAAAGCGAAGAAGCTGATGTCAAGCACATTTTAAAACATAGTAAAATTATTTTAGTTTTAATTTTCCCTCTTGTCTTCATTACAACCCTTGGATTGGGTTTGATTTCTAATTGGATTTACATGGGATTACCTTTAGCTGCTTGCTTTGCCTTAGGAGCAAGTCTCGCTCCTACTGATGCTGTAGCTGTTGGAGCTTTATCAAAGAATTTCTCTTTCCCTCGTCGGGTTATGAGTGTTTTGCAAGGTGAAGGTTTGCTCAATGATGCTTCCGGAATTATTTCTTTTCAGATTGCTTTAGTTGCTTTAGTTACTGGTTATTTCTCTTTCCCAGATGCAACAATGAAATTAGTTATTTCAGCACTTGGTGGAGCTGCTATTGGTTTTACTTTAATTTACATCAAAGGACTTGTCTTAAGACTTCTGGAAGATGTTGACGCACGGGATGTTTCTGGTTATCTTCTTTTAGAGCTGGTTGTTCCTCTTGCTGCCTTTCTCATTTCCGAAGAATTACATGTTTCTGGAATCATTGCTGCAGTTGTTGCTGGAGTCATGTCAGCAAACGGTCTTAAGAGAACTACTTTATTTGATGCTCAAGTTGAAAAACTCAAGAGTACAATTTGGGATACTTTAACATTTATTTTAAATTCCTTTGTCTTTCTTTTCTTAGGAATTGAACTTTATCAACTTGTAGTTCCACTTTTAGTTGATCCTGTTTATTCATCAGCACTTTTAATTGTTCTTGCTCTTGCCTTGACTGCTGGATTATTTGCACTCAGATTTATTGTCATTGCTTTTTATTATTGGCTTCGCTCCCTTAAACAAAAACAACCGTTTTCTGCTTATTGGAATGATGTATTTCTCCTCACTTTTGCTGGTTCTAAAGGAACAGTAAGTATCGCAACGATTCTTTTGGTTCCACGAACTGTAGATGTTCAACCCGTTCTCGTCTTTCTAGCCGCTGCGGTAACTGGCTTAAGTTTCTTAGTTGGAATGTTCATTCTTCCTTTCTTTGCGGTTAAAAAAGTTTCTAAAGTTAATAATATCTCTAAAATTGCGATTTTATCTGAGGTAGTTGATGAATTACATCAGGATATGAAATCGGCTAAAAACCCTCAGGGTTATGATATCGCTATTGATGCTTATCAAGAACGAATTCAACAATTAATTATTGAACAAGAGTCAACAGATATGGCGATTGATTACAATGATTTGCAACTTTTGATTATCCGAATTGAATCTGAAGGGCTTGAAGTTGCCTTGCGTGAAAATAAAATTTCAATGTATACTTACCGAACTTATCAACGATATATTCGCTCATTAGAAACAAGTATTGTCCATTCACTGGTTTCCAGTATCCAATTTGTTTATGTTATTGCCTTGCGTGCTTTTCATTTACTTACCTCTCGTGTCTTACATGTTGACTTTTATTTCAAGAAAACAAAGGCGGCAATGGAAACAACACGAGATGAAATTACTGAACTTTATTTCAATAATACCGAACTTATCTTGCAAGCTCTTGATAATTTAAATGGTGTCTTTGATGAGCAACTATTGAATTTCTTGCAATCAGAACGTTTAAGAACATCTGAAATCGTCGCAACTGGTGGTCATATTTCACGGATGATGAATAAGGCTCAACCTAACAACATTACCGAAATGATGCGGGCCTATTATTTGGAACGTAAAGTCATTTTTGAACATGAACTTTCTGGAGCAATTACTGCACGAGAAGCCAAAGATATGCGTCTTAATGTTAATATTCTTGAAGATTATTCACTTGCAAGTAATCATCATACATTACTTTTTGACTTCTTGGAACGTCGGAAAAATAAAAATTAAAATAAAAAGTTACTGACAGACCTGTCAGTAACTTTTTATTTTTCAATTCTAATAATCGTTTCTAACTCAATGTTTCCTTGAATCGCTCTTGAAATCATGCAAGAACTTTCTGCCCGTTTGGCAAGTTTAATTGCTTTCACTTCATCAGACTCTATTGTCAATTTCATAGCGACATGATAAGTTATTTTTTCATAAGTAAAGGTTCCTTTTGTCACATCAACTACTCCTTTAGCATCGACTTTCAGATGTTCTAGGAGAATATCATTTCGCTCAAGCATGGCAGCTAATGTAATCGAATAACAGGTACTGGCTGCTCCGAGTAGCATTTCATCAGGATTTGTTCCGACTCCTGGACCATCCATAGTTTTAGGAATTGAAATTTTTTCATTCAGTGCCCCAGCCTGTAAGTCACCGATGGAATTCCTTCCCCCTAACCAATCAATATGTGAATTAAAAAGATGTTTTACCATTTTTTATCCTTTCAATTTACTGACAGAAAAAATATGACTCTCCTATTTTCTGTCAGTAAATTCAATAAAAAGTCTGTTCAATGACAGACTTTTCTTTAGAATGTTTGAGCTTCTAACTCTACTTTATTAATGAATTCAGCAAGAAGTTCTTCTGTTTTTTCTGGATCATAAGCATGTCCTTCAACGGCAATTTGTCTAAAATCGCTACCGATAAAATTGAAGATTGCTGACATGTAAATTGTTGCTGGATCTTGTGCTCCATAAACTCCACCATTAGCTTGTAAGTGCAAGACTTTTTTGCCATTTGCTAAACCAACAGGACCTTCGGCTGTATATTTGAATGTTTTACCAGCAACATTGACTGTATCAACCCAAGATTTAAGTTCAGCAGGAATCATCAAGTTATACATTGGATTAGCAATGACTACTTTATCAGCTGACAAAAATTGTTCTGTAAAACCAGCAAAACGAGCCAATTTATCTTTTTGTGAAGCTGTAAGTTCAGCATTCTCACCTGCGAACATTGCACTGACCAATTCAGTATTCAAAGTTGGAATATCAGCACTGAAAACATCTAGTTCTTCAATTTCATCTTCTGGATGAGCAGCTTTATAGGCTTTGACGAAAGCATCAAGACCTTTGAGTGAAAGTGAATAATCAGCAGTAAGTGGGTGACCTTTTACAACAAGAAGTTTAGACATATTTTGTTCCTTTATAGAAATTATTTTTGTGTTATAAAAATTATTATAGCAAACTTTTCTAAATTATCAATATATTTAGTACGTGAAAATTTACACATGTAAACATTTCACTGACAGAAATTCTGTCAGTAAAAAAACAATCATTTAGATTGTTTTTATTTTACTTTTTACGTCCCAACAAGCGGAATAAGCCAAGAACCCAAGTCACTAAAACAAGAAATGTTGAAAAATAGAAGGCCACGTGGAAACCGTGTAAAAAGACATCTGGTTGATTGTGCAAATAAGTTGTTACCTTATAACCCAACTGATTAGACATCGCTGTGAATAAAATCAATGTTGCTAAAGACGTCCCTAAAACAAAGGCCATATTACGGGCAAGAGAATTAACTGACCCAGCAATTCCTAAATACTTACGGTCAACAGTTTCCATAATCAAAGCATTGTTCGGACTTTGGAAAATCCCCATAGACATTCCTTGAATCAAAAGAATAACAACAACTAGCCATGGAGCAGAATGCGGATTTATCAGTAAATAGCCGAGCTGTGACAAAACAATCCCTGAAATTCCTACAAAAGTAACAATTTCTTTATCCATTTTATCTGCTGCCGAACCTGCTAAAGGGCTAGCAATCAGCATAGCAACAGGATAAGCCATCATAATCATCCCTGCCAAGCCTGGCCCATAATTTCTAAAGTCTTGTAAGTAGAATGGTAACAAAATACTTGAGAACATCGCTACTGTAAAATTAAAGAGAGCCATAATAATACTCATTGAAAATAATTTTGATTTAAAAATTCCTAAATCAAGCAAAGGCTGAGCAACCTTTTTCTCTGTTAAAATAAATATTCCAAAGAGAATAAAGCCAAGCAATGCACCAATAATAATTAATGGATTGGTCCAACCCAAAGCTTGCCCAAAATTAAGAGCTAAGAAAAGCAAAACAATAACAGAAGTCATTAATGTTCCACCTTTAAAATCAATATCCGACCATTTTCCACTGGTTTTTTCTTTTGGCAAAGCATGATTTCCAAAAATCCATGCTAAAATTCCGATAGGGACATTTATCCAAAAGATATAATTCCATGAAGCGACCTGTAAAATCAGTCCTCCAAGGGCAGGTCCAGCGATTGAGCCAACCGATACAAACATCGCTGAAATGGAAAGTGCTCTTGCTCGACTTTCAGGTGGGAAAATTTCTGAAATAATTCCAAAACCGGTTGCCATAAACATTGACGCCCCAATAGCCTGAATCACCCGTGCAAAAAGAAGAAAACCTAAGCCCCAACCAAAATTTAACCCAGCAAGTGCCGAGCCTAAAATAAAAATTCCCCAACCAATGCGGGCAATTCGTGATTTGCCTATTAAATCGCCTAAACGGCCAAAAATCAGTACAATCGCTGAAATTACAATTAAATAGATTGTCACCACCCAAGTGATTTGAGAAGTAGAGACATGAAGCTCCTTTGACATTGTTGGTAGAGCAATATTAACAATTGAACCATCCAATGTTGACATAAATGTAAATATCCCTAAGGCAATTAAAGCCTTTATTCTGTCTGACATAAAATCCTTTCCTATAAATTGAGTATCACCTTCTTTAAATAAAATTCCTAATAAGTCTTGTTATACTGATGAACTCAATTAATTTTTCCTAAGTTTATAAATAACGTTGGTAATTATATCCTTGTTTCCAATCTTTGTCAAGTTTAGACTATCAATCGTAGTTTCCTAATCAAATGAAAATGCTACTCATAATATTATAAGTAGCATTTTTTATTATAAGAAATCAGCAAATTCCTCTTCTTCAGTTTGGTCCCAGTTTTCACCAATAATTGTTGTGAGCATAATTCCTTTGACCGCACGGTCAACCATCCCCTCAACATCCATTCTCTTTTCATATTGAATACAATTTTCAAGTTTTGGATTTGTTTTTGGAGAAGGTGGTGCAAAGACAGTACAACAATCTTCAAATGGTAGAATTGATAAATTAAAAGTATCGATTTTTTCAGCTATTTCAATAATTTCATTTTTATCCATTGTTACTACTGGTCGAATAACTGGAGTATTAGTTACTTCATTAATGGCAGACATTGAGCCAAGCGTTTGGCTAGCAACTTGTCCCAAAGATTCTCCATTAATAATCACTTTTCCACCACGTTCTTCACGAACCCGATCAACCACGCGCATCATAAAACGGCGTGTAATTGTCATCAAATATGCTTGTGGAGCCTTGGCTTTTATTTCTTCTTGAATCTCGGTAAATGGTACTTCAATAAAGGTAATTGAACCTCCAAAAACGGTTAATTTAGCTGCTAAGTCTTTGGCTTTCTTCAAAGCTCCTGGTGAAGTGTAAGGAGGGCTAGCAAAGTGAACAGCCTCAATCTCAACTCCGCGTTTCAACGCTAAATAACCTGCAACTGGTGAATCAATTCCACCTGAGAGCATTAGATGTCCACGTCCTGCTGTTCCGACTGGCATTCCTCCAGCACCTTTTATATCTTCAAAACTAAGATAAGTCGCATCTTGTCTGATTTCAACGCGCAATGTGATATCAGGCTTTTTCATTTGTACTTTTGCGTAAGAGAAATTATCAAAAACAACATCTCCTAAAGCAATATTTAATTCTGTTGAATCTAATTCAAAGTTATGGTCAGCTCGTCTGGTAGCAATTTTAAAAGTCTGCCCTTCGCTATAAATCTCCTTAAAAAGTGCCACAACTTCTTCTTTGATAATGGGCATTGATTTTTCGACTTTGATTGAAGGTGAAAAATTTTGGATTCCAAAAACTTTTGTTAAACGATTTGAAACTTCAGCATAATCTGCTCCATTAAGTTCAATGTGTGCTCTATCTCTTACTGCTGTAATTTTTAATTCAGGCATATCTGCAAGGACTTCGCGGATATTTTTTGCCAAACGATTGATAAAGTAACCACGATTTTTTCCTTTGGTTGAAAGTTCACCATAACGAACCATGATTTCATCATATAATACAGTCATTTTTATTCTCCTATATTCTTTTGCATACTTTTAATCATTAAATACTTCAAAAAATTGAATGATTTAAGTTAAAAAACCAGTCAAATCTTCTTTAATTAAAGAAAAAAAGCACGCAGCGTTCTAATTATAACACAATGTGTCCCTTTTTTTATAGGCATTTTTAAAATTATTGTCTCATTTATAAAGGATTTCTTAAGGCTCTATTGAGCTTGATATACTCTATTTTTAAAGCAAAATAAAAAGCCACTAGATTATTGACCTAGTAGTAATTTTTATCAATGATTTATTTTTATATACTTTCAGGAGAATATTTTTCAGACATAATCTGAACTAATTTTGATCCTAAAAAAATACAGTATCTGATGAGCACATAAGTAACGATTGCAATTGCTATAAGGATTTCCATATTCGCTAATAATTCTAAATTCAGGAACTGAAAAACGCTGAGTTTACTTGTTAAATTTACCGCAGTTGCAGAAATAACGAGAGGAAATGTAAAGGCAGCATAACTAGGATAAAAGGCACTTCTCAAAAGTTTTGTCAGCAAGCCTAAAGTTATAAAATAGATAGCTTGCGATAAAATAAATAAAAAGATAACGAATATTTTAGATTTTGCTTCTACAACAGTGAGGTATCCTACTAAACCAAGTGAACCCGGTGCCGTGATAATTGTAATCAAAGGAAGTAAAGATTTGTGCATTTTTCGTAAAATGAAAACTCTATGCATAACAATAGGAAGAAGAATAAAGTAAAAGAGTAATGTTATCCAAACCACAACTTTACCCACTTCAAGACCGAAATCTGGTGATGTTGCCGATATTACCCCAATGCCTACAAAAGTAATAAACCAGCTTGGATAAACATCATGTATTTTTAATTCTTTTGGTAGCACATGAAGATAAATAAAATACATCATTAAGATAAGATGCAAGATTAAAGCAGTCCACCAAGTAACATTCGCAAGAAGACTAAAGCCGGACAAACGTTTTAAAAATACGCTTAGTACCATTAAAGACATCGTAAAAGTTGGTGAAACAGAGGCTACAATTGGGTCATTCAAAGTCGAAATTGTATGTTTCATTGCCAGTACTATCTTGAGCAAAATTAAAAACATCAGGAATAAACCTAACATATCGTAAGAATTTCCTAAAATAGGGTAACCTTTACTGTAAAGGAGATTCCCTAAGGATATTAAACCCAAAATTAAGCCACATATCGGGAGGGGAATTTGTTTTAAAAATGATATGAATTTTGAATACATCATAGACTTCTCTTTCTATATTTTTTATTAATTCGTCTTTAATAATTGATTCTATTAATAATATATAATAGTTGATTTAATTTGTAAAATAAATTATTATAATCATATAAATTAAAAAAAATAATTTGTTATTTTGTATTTTAAGGAGAAAATCACATGTTTTCATTATTTGAGACCTTTATCGTCGTTTATGAAACTAAAAGTTTTACCTTAGCTGGAAAATATTTATTTATTTCCCAACCCACTGTAACCGTGAGAATTAAGAAACTCGAAGAAGAATTAAAATCAACATTATTTTTAAGAGGAAAACACCAAGAAATCATTCCGACTGAAGCCGCCATATTATTCTATCCCAAAGCTATTGCCTATCTAAAAAAATGGGAGGAAGACCAAGCTGAAGTTCAAAAAAAATCTCTTGCAAAACATCCTTTCAAAATTGGGGTTTCACACAGTGCTGCTCTAAGTATTATGCCAAGAATCTTTAAAGTATTTGAAGGCGAGTTGGAACATTTAGATGTAGAAATTAATATGTATGACTCAGAAAAAGTATTTGAATTAGTTGCAAATCATGATTTACATTTTGGAATCATTGAGCGATTACTCATTAGCGATCAAACCGAAACATTTCCTTTATTTTTAGATGAATTAGTACTTGCTGGAAATACGGATTCAGAAACATTCTTTACCAGAGAATCTGGTTCAGGAATTGGATATTATATCAAAAGATATCTCAAATCCGCTCCTTCTGCTCAAAGAAACATTGTTCGTATGAATAGCAATGAGATGATTATTTCCCATATCAAAGCAGGCTTAGGTTCTTCTTTAATTTCTAAATCATTTTTAACTGATGATATCCCTTATCAAGAACTTGGGAGTAATTATCATAGAGAGTTTCTAGGAGTTTCTTTTGATGAAGAAAAAGACCCTATGATTCAAAAATTAATTAGTAAAATAAAAAAAGAAACCGAAATTCATTAGAATTAATAAAAATAGAAAAACATGAGCAAACTGCTTTTGTTTTTTTATTATTTTTATTAATAATAATGATAAAATAAATTCATTTTACACATTATAAAAATAGAGATAAAATAATTATAGATTTTATAAAAGACATCAGAAAAAGGGGTTGAAGGAGGAGATAGAATTGGCTTTTATCATCATTAGTTTTGTAATTTCTATCATTTTAATTTTATGTACTATGATTAGTTATCTTTGGCTTTTTAACAGATAGGCTTTATAAAAAAAATATACATAAATTGAAAAGGAGCTAAAAATGAAAATTACAAGCAGAAAAGTAGTTGTTATAGGAACAGGTTTTGTTGGAACAAGTATTGCTTATTCAATGATTAATCAAGGACTTGTTAATGAGTTGGTTTTGATAGATGTTAATCAGGATAAAGCTGAGGGTGAAGCCTTAGATTTATTAGATGGCGTTTCTTGGGGGCAAGAAAATGTTATTGTGAGAGCTGGAGATTACAAGGATTGTAAAAATGCTGATATTGTGGTCGTTACGGCTGGGGTGAATCAAAAACCAGGTCAATCACGTTTAGATTTGGTTAATACAAATGCTAAAATTATGCGCTCAATCGTGACTCAGGTTATGGACTCAGGTTTTGATGGTATTTTTGTAATTGCTTCAAATCCTGTGGATATTCTTACCTATGTCGCTTGGGAAACTTCTGGTCTTGATCAATCTCGAATTGTCGGAACTGGTACAACTTTGGATACTACTCGTTTTAGAAAAGAGTTGGCCACAAAGCTAGAAATTGATCCACGGAGCGTTCATGGATATATTATTGGCGAACATGGCGATTCTGAAGTTGCAGTTTGGTCACACACGACGGTAGGTGGAAAACCTATTCTTGAATTTATTGTTAAAAATAAAAAAATAGGGGTTGAAGATTTGTCTAATTTGTCAAATAAGGTAAAAAATGCTGCCTATGAGATTATTGATAAAAAACAGGCTACTTATTACGGCATTGGAATGAGTACAGCTAGAATTGTCAAAGCCATCTTAAATAATGAACAAGCAATTCTACCAGTTTCTGCCTATTTACGTGGTGAATATGGTCAAGAAGGTGTCTTTACCGGTGTTCCATCTATTGTAAATCAAAATGGTGTTAGAGAAATCATTGAACTAAATATTGATGCTTATGAAAAGAAACAATTTGAAAAATCTGTCAGTCAACTTAAAGAGGTAATAGAATCTATTAAGTAATCTATCCAGACCTTACAAATATAAAGGAAAATAAAATGCTTGCTCTACTCTTTTTAGTCATTGCTTCACTTTGGGGATTAATCTGGTTTAACATTAATGAGTCCGATTGATTAATAATTTTTTACTAGGTTCAAAAATTTAACTGATAATAATTAGCACAAAAAAGTCACTAAATCTCTGGTTTAGTGACTTTATTATCGTTTTAATTCTAATTATTTGATTAAAAGGCTTATTAAAATAAGTGCAAGAACTACTTGAAAGACTAAAGTAGATAAACCATAAATCAGTAATTTTTTTCCTGCTTTTATAAATTCAACCAAATTTAGTCGTAAACCAATAGCAGCTAAGGCAATGGTTTCACACCAACCGGATAGAAATTTTGCGGTAGCTGAAACTTCCGGCACAAAATGAATCAATGTATCTAAAGTACAAAGCACTAAGAAACCAAGAACATACCAGGGTAAAAAAGAATTTCTTTTAATTTTTATTTGTGTAGGTCCTTGTTCATTTCTTTTTTGTTTTTTACTTCTGAAACCAAAATATAAAACAACAAAAACGAGCATGATAATTCGCATAATTTTAAATAGAGTGGCTAAGGTAGTTGTGTTTGGATTTACCATTGTTGCTGAAGCAACGACTTGACCAACAGATTGTTCTGTTCCACCAATCAGTGCCCCCCTTAATAAATCATTATTACCGAATATCCAAGTTCCTAAAAATGGAAGACTTAGCATTAAAATAGTTCCCATAAGATTGACCATCGCAATCGATGTTCTTTTCTCACTGGTTTCAGCTCCAATAACTGGTTCAACTGCGGCAATTGCTGATGAACCACAAACTGCATTCCCAGAAGCCATTAGGGCAGAAACATTAGCAGAAAATCCTAGTTTTTTACCCATAAACAAAACAAAAATAATTGTTGAAATCATTTGTATTAGTATAAATCCTACTCCGGAGAATCCTAACTTACCAATGGTTTGGAAAGTGACTGTGGCCCCTAAAAACATCACTGAAAATTCCAGAAGTTTTTTTTCTGACCAAGCTGTTCCTGCAAACAAAGTGACTTGTTTGAAGTACAAATTACCTAAAATAATTCCTAATAATATTGCAATGGTTGCTGAACCTAAACTATGGAAGATGAAACGATTGAGTAAATAACTTACTATAGCAATGGCAAAGGAGAGCAGAAAGCCTGGCAGAATACTCATTATGGCCTGTCTATCATTTTTAATATAATTTTTTAATTTTAACATTTTTCTACTTTTTCCTTTTTTAATTGTCTAGCATCAATTAGTTTACACAATCTCCTTTATTTTGTAAAATAAATTATTATCATTTTTAAAATTACTTTTATTAATTAAAGGAAGATTTATGTTCGCTTTACTCGAAACTTTTATTGCTGTGTTTGAAACCAAAAGCTTTACCAGAGCTGCTAATCAATGTTTTATTTCACAGCCAACCGCAACTGTTAGAATTAAAAAATTGGAGGAAGAACTAAAAGTTCAACTCTTTTCAAGAGGGCAACACCAAGAAGTAATTCCCACAGAAAGTGCCCACCTTCTTTATCCTAAGGCTTTAAAAACGCTCAATGATTGGAATGAATTACAATTTTCCCTAAAAAATCAGACACCTAGCCGTAAACCTTTTAAAATTGCTGCTTCCCATAGTTCAGCAACTACTGTTTTGCCTTTGATTTTTAAAAATTTAATTCCTGAACTTGAACAACTTAACATTGAATTAATGATGCTTGATTCTCAAGAGGTTTTTGATTTAATTCGTAATCATGAAATTCATTTTGGAATTATTGAAAAACCGATGATGGATGAAACCATCGAAACTTTCCCACTTTTTAAAGATGAACTCGTTCTTGCTGGCAATCCAGAAAGTGACATCTTTTTTATTCGCGAAGCAGGGTCTGGTGTGGCTCATTATACACATAATTATCTTAAAGAAAATAATCTTAATCCAAAGAATTTGGTCAGCGTCAATAACAATGATATGATTGTCAGTCAACTTAAGGCTGGCATTGGCCTGTCATTGATTTCAAAACGATTTATTAATGAAAATATTGCTTTTCAAGGTCTTGGCGAACGTTATCAACGCATTTTTTATGGTCTTTCTTTTTTGTCTGAACAAGACAAATTGCTCAAATCTGTGATTAAAAAAATCAAAAATTTAAGTGAGTTTTAAAAAATTTACTGACAGAAATTCTTTAAGGTCATTCATCATTTTCTAAATTTCTGTCAGTCATTTTATCAGCATTTTTTACTGACAGTAAAAAAATCTTCTCAAGCCCATGCTTAAAGCGTTTACTGACAAAAAAATTTCTGTTAATTTTTTGAAAATATGTTAAAATAGAGAGAATAAAAAATTACAAGGAGTACTATTTTGGCTGAAATCGAAGAACTTAATGACCAAATGAAAGTCCGCCGTGAAAAAATGGAAAACCTGCGCGAAGCGGGAATTGACCCATTTGGACATAAATTTACACGTACGCACAACTCACAAGAACTACACGAAGCTTATGACGAAAAGACGAAAGAAGAATTGCATGAACTTGCACTTTCAGGAATTGTCGCTGGTCGTTTGATGACTAAACGTGGTAAAGGTAAAGTCGGTTTCGCCCATCTTCAAGACCGCGAAGGCCAAATTCAACTTTATGTTCGTAAAGATGAAGTCGGCGAAGAAAATTATGAAATTTTCAAAAAAGCTGACCTCGGAGATTTCCTTGGTGTTGAAGGCGAAATCATGAAAACTGACATGGGTGAATTGTCAATTAAAGCAAAAAAATTGACTTTCCTCTCAAAAGCGCTTCGTCCTTTGCCTGAAAAATTCCATGGTTTGACTGACACTGAAACACGTTATCGTAAACGTTATTTGGATTTGATTTCAAATAAAGAAAGCTTCAATCGTTTTGTCACTCGTTCTAAAATTATCAGTGAAATCCGTCGTTATATGGATGGTCGTGGATATCTTGAAGTTGAAACTCCAGTACTTAACAATGAAGCCGGTGGTGCTGCTGCTCGTCCATTCTACACACATCATAACAGTCTTGATATTGATATGGCGCTTCGTATTGCAACTGAATTACACTTGAAACGTTTGATTGTTGGTGGAATGGAAAAAGTTTATGAACTTGGCCGTGTCTTCCGTAACGAAGGAATGGATATGACTCATAATCCAGAATTCACAACAATGGAATCTTATGAAGCTTATGCTGATTTTGAAGATATCATGGATTTGACAGAAGGAATCTTCCAACATGTTGCTAAAACAGTGGTTGGTCAAGATGTTCTTGAATACGATGGTAAAGAAATTAATGTTGGCGGAAAATTCAAACGTGTTCACATGGTTGATGCCATCAAGGAAGTTGCTGGAGTTGATTTCTGGCCTGAGATGACTTTTGAAGAAGCAACAGCTCTTGCAAAAGAACATGATATTCATGTTGAAAAACATTTCACTTCTGTTGGTCATATTATTAACGAATTCTTTGAAAAATATGTTGAAGAAACTTTGATTCAACCTACTTTCGTTTTTGGTCACCCAAAAGAAATTTCACCACTTGCTAAAATGAATGAAAAAGATCCACGTTTTACTGACCGTTTTGAACTTTTCATCAACGGTAAAGAATACGCCAATGCTTTCAGCGAATTGAATGACCCAATTGACCAATTGGAACGTTTTGAAGCTCAAGCTAAAGCTAAAGAACTTGGGGATGATGAAGCAACTGGTGTCGATTACGATTATGTTGAAGCACTCGAACACGGTATGCCACCAACAGGTGGACTCGGTATCGGGATTGATCGCTTAGTGATGCTCTTTACTGGCACAACTTCAATCCGTGACGTTTTGCTTTTCCCAACTATGAAATAAAAAATAAAAACCGCATTTGGCGGTTTTTTTATTTCTGTCAGTAAATTTTTATTGGCAAAAGTACTGACAGAAATTATCTACACTTAAATTTTAACTTATTCAAATTCAAAACTTTGATCAGCAACATAAATCTGACTTTGGGGAATTCCAACGGCTTTTATTTTCTTATCTTTACTAATAAAAATAGCGCCATAAACTTCCGGATTTTCTGTCAGCCAATTTTCAATTGGACCGTCAGCAAAAAATAATCGGGTCGTTTCAATTTCACCATCAATTGATTTTTGGGATAAAACAGTAACACTGGCCAGCTGATTATGGTGTGGATAACCTGTTTTGGAGTCAATAATATGATGGTAAATCTTATCATTCACTTTCAAGTAACGCTCAGAAATTCCCGAAGTCACAACAGAACCTTCACCAGACAAAAGCTGTAGCACAGGTTTTTTATCATTAGTTAAAGGATTTCTAATGCCTATGCGCCATTTTTTATCTGTCTGATGCGGAGCTTCTCCCACCAATAGAAGATTTCCTCCTAGATTAATGATGCCGGAGGAAATACCGTAAGCATGCCAAAAATCTTTAATCCGGTCGGCAATATAACCTTTTGCTATCGCTCCTAAGTCAATTTCCATCCCTTTTTCTGGCAAAAATATTGAAAATTCATCATCCCTTAGAATAATCCTATCTGGATTAATTACTTTTAACTTTTCATCTATTTCTGCTTGAGTTGGCAATTTAGCGTCTGAAAAGCCAATATGCCAAAGTTTAACGAGAGGACCAATTGCTGCATTAAAACCAAATGCTTCCTTGCTTTTTTCAAGCGCTATTTTTGTTAAGCCATAAACTACTCCTGATACTTGAACAGGCTCTATTCCTGCTTTATGATTAACAGCCATCAATTCTGATTGGTCACGATTTACCGTAAAAAGCTGCTCATAATACTTGATTAATTGATAAGTTTTATCTAATAATTCCTCGTCTTGATGACCATAAATTGTTAAGCTAATGACTGTCCCTAAAGCTCGATAAGTTTTGGAAATTTTCAAGGTTGACTTTTTTTCTAAAATTTTCATCAGTCTTCTTCTTCCGATTTTCCTCTTAATTCTCCAATATCATCAAACTCCCAAGTTTCTCCCTCTTCCAAAAATTGTAGATAGGCCGAATTTTCAGGTTCAATCACTTCTTCATACTCAGAAGCTCCTGTATCTGCATCGGAAAGAACTGGTAATCCTTGATTCGTTTCTTTAGTCCACCAAACTTCCTCGGTTTCTGTAGAGTTTTTACTTTCCTCACTCTCAATTATTTCTTTATTATTCTCTTTTTTTGGCGAAGGAAATCTCATCGGTTTTAATGTTTTACTGTAAATCATAAAATTATTAAAACAATGCTCCAACCAGCTAATTGTCCGTTCATCAATCAATTCATCTTGTTGATTAAATGCTTCAGCTGCTCGTCCTAAAAGAAATTGATTGGAAGGTAAAACAAAAGCATCCAGACCCGGTGAACTCAAAATTTGTCGAAGGTTTTCTTGGGCAAAAACAGTTCCCATATTTCCCAGAGAAACCCCAACAATCATAACCGGTAGACTGTTCAATGGCTGAGGTTTTATCCATGACAGCCATTCTATCAATGATTTCAAAGCAGCAGTAATCGCATGATCATATTCAGGCGTTGAAAAAATCAAACCATCCGCTTCTCTTATTGCCTCTGCAATTTTCTGAACCCCTTCAGGAATTTCTCTGATATCCTCAGAAAATAGTGGCAGGTCTGTAATTTCTACTATTTCAATTTGTGCTTCTTTTGTAAAATGTTTTTTCATGTACCAAAGGAGTTTTCGATTATAAGAAAAACTAGCATTGGTCCCAACAATGGCGATAAACTTCATCCCATTTCCTCTTTCACTTGGTAATTTTGGGTAAGTAACTCTTAAAAAATGTCCTTACTTCTCTTTATATTATAAATAAAAAACCACAACTCTATACGAATTGTGATTCAGATATTATTTTTCCCGACTCAAATCTACTTCTTCAAGTGGAATAATTTTTGTATTATACTTCCATTTATAACCAAAATAAAGAATAATGAAAATAGGAATTGCAGCGTATAAAGCTAAGCCTTCACCCCAGTGCTCACTAAAGAGCATGGCTGGGTCAAGATTAATGGCAATCGCCGCAGTCATCAAGAGCGCAACAATTGGACCAAATGGGAACCATTTAGCTTTGTAAGGAAGATCTTCCAATTTTTTCCCTTGAGCAATATAGGCTCTTCTAAAACGGATATGACTGATAGAAATTCCAAGCCAAGCAAGAAATCCTGTTAGTGATGATAAATCAACCAAGAAAAGATAAATTTGCGTTCCAAATATTCCAGTTAAGAAAGCAATAAAACAAATAATTGTTGTGGCTAATAGGGCATAAAAAGGAATTCCATTTTTTGCTGTTCGTCCAAAGAATTTTGGTGCGCCTTTTTCTTGTCCCAATGAATAAAGAATACGTGTTGAAGCATACATTACTGAATTTGCTGATGAAATTACCGAAGTAAGAATGACCGCATTCATAACTGAAGCTGCAACTGCAAAGCCAATATTTTTAAAGACAATAGTAAATGGACTCATGACAGCTGTCGAATTTGGATTTAACAAGCGAGGGTCTTTAAAATTGATAATTGCAGCAATCACAATGATTGAAAAGATGTAAAAGAGTAAGATACGCCAGAAAATAGAGTTCATTGCTTTAGGAATTGACTTACCTGGGTCTTCAGATTCACCTGCGGTAATCCCTAAAAGCTCAGTTCCTTGAAAAGAGAATCCGGCAATAAGTAAAACTCCAACAAATCCTGAAATTCCACCAACAAAGCCATGATTGCCAGCACTTAAATTGGCAACGACATCAACATTTCCTTGTCCCAAAACTCCAAAAATGGTAAGTAAACCAATAGCTAAAAAGAGGACAATCGTAATCACTTTAATCGTTGATAACCAATATTCTGTTTCCCCGAATGCTCCAACCGCCATAACATTAATAATAAAAATTAAGACCGTCGCAATTCCTGAAAATATCCAAGACGGAAGGTGCGGGAACCAAAACTGCGTAATCAATCCTGCTGTCGTTAAATCCACGGCAATGGTAATCGCTCCATTGAGCCAATAGTTCCACCCTAATGCAAAGCCAAAAGCAGGATCAACATAACGACCGCCATAATCGGAGAATGAACCTGAAGTGGGCAAATATGTCGCCATCTCACCTAAGGAAGTCATTACGAAGTAAACCATAATACCAATAAAACAATAAGCAAGAACTGCGCCCCAGGGACCTGCTTGACTAATTGTTGCTCCTGAGGTTAAAAATAAACCTGTTCCAATTGTACCACCCAATGCAATCATGGTGATGTGGCGCTGTTTAAGGTTGCGCTTGACCTGATTTTGATTTTCCATAATCTTTGCTTTCTAATCTCTTGTTTTTTTCTACAAACCAGAGCACGAACAAATAAAAAGACCAGTTGTCTTTACAACCGGTCTCTTGAGAATCACCGGCATAGATACTTGAGCGTACTCTAAAGCTGTATCTATACCTACTGTATGACACAACTCTTATCTATGCAAATGATGATGGCGTAATGAGAAGTTATTCATTTCGTGATTCTCCTTTCGTGATTTTTCTATATTCTATACCTTTTTTTTAGAAATTGCAAGAATTAATTTGATAAAAATTTATAATTACTCATTTTTATGTTAAAATATTCCTATGAATACGAATAAAAAAAATAATACAATTCTTTTTACAATCTTTGGGATTGTCTTAGTTATTGTCGTTGGACTCCTTGTTTTCTTTGCAAATCGTCCAAAAACAACTGATAATACAGCAAGTAGTACAAGCACTTCTTCAAGCCAAAAAGTTGATTATCCAACAAATTATAAATTACATGATGCAGTAAAAAATTCTACAACTGCCCTTAATGATTTGACTTTGCCACAACTTTCTACAACTGTTGCTGAGGATGAAGCTGAGGTCGAAATTAAAACGACTGCTGGAAATATCAATATTAAACTTTTCCCTAAATTGGCCCCTAATGCGGTTCAAAATTTCCTTGTTCTTGCCAAAAATGGTTACTACAAAAACAATGAATTCTTCCGTGTCATCAAAGATTTCATGATTCAATCTGGTGACCCTTCTAATCAAGGAACTGGTACTGCTTCAATTTTTGGTGGGAAAACATTTGATACTGAAATTTCTAATCAACTGTACAATATCCGTGGCGCACTTGCTTTAGCAAATACCGGCCAAGCAAGCTCTAGCAGTTCACAATTTTTCATTGTGCAAAATTCCCAAGATATGACCAGTCAAATTCAAGACAAGACTAAATATCCTCAAAAAATAATTGATGCTTATAAAAAAGGGGGATACCCTAGTTTAGACGGAAGTTACACTGTCTTTGGTCAAGTTATCTCAGGAATGGATGTCGTTGATAAAATCGCTAAAGCCGAGGTTACATCAAGTGGTTCTGGCGAAGCTTCATCTCCTGTTGACCCTGTAAAAATTAAATCTGTTAAAATTCTTAAAAACTGGAAATTTTAATAAATAAAAAGTTACTGACAGAAAATCTGTCAGTAACTTTTTTATTTCAATAAGTTTTTCATATCTTCTGGCATGTCTAATTCAACATGAACCATTTCGTCAGTAAAAGGATTTAAGAACTGTAAATGGTGACAGTGAAGGGCTTGACGTGAAATCAAATCATGATTTCCACCGTATAAATCATCACCAATTAAAGGATAACCCAAATGAGAAAAATGAACACGAATTTGGTGAGTTCTGCCTGTATGCAAAATAATATCAAGAAGGGCTAAATCATTTTTTCGCTCAGCAACAACGTAAGAAGTCAGGGCATCTTTTGCTTTTTCATCAAAGCGAACTTGCCTTTGAATAATCGAATCATCACGACGTCCAATTGGTAAATCAATTCGACCAGAATCTGGCAAATCTTGGCCATTTACAATAGCAAAATAGCGTTTTTCCATCGTGTCGCGAAATTTATGTTGATTCATTAAAGCATGTGCATAACGATGTTTAGCTAAAAACATGATTCCACTGGTATCACGGTCTAGTCTAGTGATAATATGCACCGTTTGATTAGCATAATTTTTTTGACTAATATATCCTTTGACAGCATTTGACATGGCACCAGTCGGATGCAAGGACCCTGTAATTGATGGCTTGCCTGCTGGCTTTTCAACCACTAAATAGTGGTCATCTTCAAATAGGACATTGAGTGGAAAATCATCAGGAATTAACTTTTCATTATCTGGCTCATCTGGGACTGTGACCGTCACCAAATCATCTTTTTCCAGACGATAAATGGCATTTTTTTCCTGACCATTAACTGTTATTTTTCCACCATCAAATTTTACTTTTGTCAGCAATCTCCTAGAAATACCGTGACGGCTTAGCATTGACTTAACCATGCTTCCTTCAATCTCGTTTCTAAAAGCAAACTGCATTACTCAACCTCCCCAATAAAGGACTTACTGACCCGTTCCCAAAATGGTGTGTGAGCACAATTTGCAAAAGAAATCGTTGTTCCATCCAAAGAAAACTCAATTGACTTGATATTTTTGTATTCAAAAGTCAACTGATCAAAAGTCAAACTATAATCATCCTCTGGCGCAGGACAAACGGTAATTGTATCTTTCTCAGCTACAATCATTGGTGAACCTAATGTTCGATAAACGACATTGTTCAAACTTGCAATTTCAGCAACTTGCATTGCTTTTACCCGCGGATGAACAACGGCTCCTCCAATTGATTTATTGTAAGCCGTTGACCCTGTTGGAGTTGAAATTGACAAGCCGTCCCCACGAAAACGTTCAAAAAGATAATCAGAAATTCTAACATCCCCAACCATCGTTTTACTTGCACGTCGAATCGTTGCTTCATTGAGAACGTGCCGTACAATTTGATATCCGTCAGTAAAACTAACTTGAACACGAATGAGTGGATAGTGAATCGCTTGAGCTGGATTTTCATCATAAAGAGCCTCTACGACTTCAAACAAATCTTCGTCAGTAAAATCAGTATAAAAGCCCAAATGCCCCGTATGAACACCCAAAAATCGCACACGATCTAGCTGATATTCGTACATGTGCATTGCTCTTAGAAGCGTCCCATCTCCTCCAACTGAAATCACAATTTCAGGATTAATATCATCAAAAACGAAATGTTCAGCTTTCAAAATCTTGCTCAATTTATTGAGCGTTTTTTTGGATTTTTCACTCGAATTTCCAATAAGCCAGACTTTTTTACCAAAGTTCATTTTCTTCACCATTTTCTTTTTTAAAGTCTTGTTTTTGCTGAGGACTATCAAAAAGTAACTGTGCTTCTTGAATATCCTCACGGATTTCGCCCATTTCCAAATCAAGTTGAGCAGCTTCACGCGCTGCATTAGTCAATCTTGCCTTGACATCCTCAGGAATCAAGCCCCCGTACTTGTAATTAAGGGAGTGTTCAATTGTTGCCCAAAAATTCATGGCTAAAGTTCTAATTTGAATTTCAGCATTGACAATTTGGAAACCATCAATTGTATCAATTGGATATTCAACAATTACATGATAAGAACGGTAACCAGAAGCTTTTTGGTTATTAATATAATCACGTTCTTCAATAATTTTAAAATCTTTGCGTTTACGCAAAAGCTCCAACACATCCCAAACATCATCAACAAATTGGACCATCACTCGAACACCAGCAATATCTTCCATTTCAGCTAAGTTTTCTCGTGTGTAACCACGAAGTTTGGCCTTATTTCTGATTGATTCTCGACGTTTCACGCGCCCCGTAACAAATTCAATTGGAGAATAAAGTCCTTTCTTCAAATATTGCTTACGAACGCCCCGAAATTTTATTTTTAACTCACCAACTGTTTGGATATAAGGGTCCAAGAATTCTTCCCAATTAAACATTTTTTCACTTTGCAAAAGCAATTGCTCTCACATACTCCTTTTTTGAGTATTTAAATCTTAAACGATTTCTGACTTCTATATTTATTAGAATCACATCTAATATTTTAACATAAGTTTGCTTTATTCACATTATTGCTACTTAAATGCTTTAAATTTCAATAAAAAAAGAGCAATCATTTTGCCCTTTTTAGTTCTTAATTATATTTTTTACTTTTATCTTTTTTGAAAAATATCTCTGTAGTTCAATAACAATAATGATTGAAACGATAATCAATAAAGTCCATGAAGAGATTTTACCTAAATCAACAAATTGCCAAGCTTTTAACTGATAAGAATAAGTCCAAGCACTAAAATAAGAACCAATATTCTCTGCAAAATAAATAAAGAGACCGATTAAAAAGAAACTCAAAATTGCCGGCATTTGATAACGTTTTGTCCGCAATACAAAAGAAAATTTAGTTTTCCAGAAAATCATTAAAATAAAGAGATAAAAGATATTTCTGAAATCAAAGCCAAAGGTTCCACTAAAAAAGTTGAGATAAATAAGAACAGAAATACCAATGGACATCAACCAATGCGGCCAATTGATTGCTTCTAAATCAAACTCTTTTATTGCCCGAACAATATATGAGCCAATTGCCGAGTACATAAAAGCACTGTATAAGGGAACATCCATAATTTTAAATAAGCCGGCATCTGGATAGGACCAACTCCCATGCTTTACTTTAAATATTTCTAAAATCATTCCCAAAACATGGAAGACCATGATTGGAATTAAATCATAAGCTCGCTCATATTTGCTGACCAAAAGTATCATTTGAATGACGATGACACAAATCAATAAAGTGTCATAACGTGCAAGATGTGGAATTTTGATGAAGGTAGTCACAATTAATGACAGAATAATGGTAATTCCAAAAATTGCTGACCGAAATTGTTTCAAACCAAAATCCCAAAAATCTTTTAAATGATATTTCTCTTCTACTTTTTCCATAGCCTTAATTCTATCATATTTTCAGTCCTTGTCTAGTCTCCTTCATTTTTAAAACTTCCCTTTGTTTCTCTGCTTTGAGCCAGCTTTTCTCTTTCTTCAACTTAGGGCGCAACTTTACTTATAGTCAGCCTTTTGATATACTTTTAATTAATATATCGTTTAACCCAACTGAAAGGAAAGATATTTTCTTTAGAAAATTATCTTAAAAATTAATTAATGAGTACGAATTTGGAGATTGAGTATAAGTCGCTATTGTCGCTGGCTGAGTATGACCAGCTCAAAAAACTCTTTACTCACGTAACCCCTGTTAGGCAAACTAACCACTACTTAGATTCAAAAGATTTTAAATTACGCAAGAAAAAATTGGCTTTGCGTATTAGAACTTTTGATAAGTCCGCAGAAATGACTTTAAAAGTTCCGCAAGAAGTTGGAAATATTGAATATAATATTGATCTCAGTCTTGAAGAAGCTCAACAACTCCTTGGCGAGCGAAATATTGTCTGTGGAGAGACTGATTTAAGTGAAATCTGTGAGTTACTAACTGCACGAGATATTAATCTTGAGGAAATCACTTTAATTGGAAGTTTGACGACGATTCGTTATGAGCAACATCTTCCAATTGGGCTTGCTGCATTAGACAAGAATGATTATCTAGGGCATACTGATTATGAGCTTGAGCTTGAAGTAGATGACAGCAAACAAGGGAAAAAAGACTTTTTTGACTTTTTAGATAAAAATCGAGTTGAATATCGTTTTTCAAAATCCAAAGTTGTTCGTTTTTTAGACTGTTTAAGACATTTACGAAAATAATTTTTAAAATTTTACTGACAGAATCCTGTCAGTATTTTTTTATAAAAAAAATGTCTGACAAGCATCAGGCAGTTTTTTCAATTTGTTCTAAGTATTGTTGTAAGAGGGCATGAGGACAATCTTCAATTTTCAAACATTCCTCATTAGTCATAATCAGACTTGCTGGAGAGGCTTGAAAATCATTTTTTCTAAAATCTTTTAACATTAAAGCGAGATGTCTTTTAGCAAAAGAACGATACTCCATAAAATTCAGAGTAGACACGCCAATTTCTTTCAAAATCTGCTGACGAACTTGAACTGTATAATCTAAAATCGTCGTTTCTTCTAAAACATCCTGCAATAATAAGAGAAAAGCTCTTCCTTGTTTTCGTCCGTAAAGATTTACAGTTAGATAATCAAGTGATACTTTTCGCAAACGGTCATAACAAGCATTTAACGAAACAATATTTTTAGGCAAATCTTCTGCATCCCGTAGTTGCTTAGCCGCAGGTAAAGTGACAATCGGATATAAATGCCAATCATTATGATCAAATGGTTCTAAATGGTCTAAAATGGGAGTGAAGTAATAATGAGTCTCCAACATAGTTTTTCTTCCTTGGTTTTGGGTATCGTTTCATGGTTGAGAAGAAGTGATAATCAGAATCTATAGAATACAACTTTTTTACAAATTCTAGACTTCATCTAATGAAGCAGTATTACTCTACCAAGTCTCCTCTCTTTTTTTTACTATATTAACAAAAAAAGTCTGCTCACTCAAATAATACACAATACCAATTACATTATTGACACGTGAGCTCACTTTTATTCCCTTACTTACAAGCGCTCAATTTCCTCTTTAACGGCAAGATTAGTTTGAGCAAAAGCTTCAGAAAAGTTTTGGTCAAGTTCTTTAATATGACCCACACGTACCTTTTTAACAAATTTCAAATCTTTTAATTTACTCAATAGATCTGAAAGATTTTCATTATTGACATAGAGTAAACTATAATTTGATTTTTGGCTTGTATAAACCACATCTCCAAATTTACTTAATTGTCTTGTTCCTTTATATGAATAGCAATAAACATAAACTGCAATTCGCTCCTTTATAAAAAGGGGGCGAATTTCTTTTTTCTCAATGCTTTCCATGATGTCGTCCATGTTGCCCTCCTTTCAACGGTAAATTCTCATCAACATAAATCTGTTCCGAAATACTATTTGTAATTTTCTTAGTCAAAGCTGTCAAAATTTGTTGAAGGTCATTTTCTGCCAAACGAAAGGCATAAACCTTCTCATTCAAATTTATTTCATGCTGAAGCGCTCTTAGCTCTGGGCGAAAAGCGATATATTCAGAATTATCCTGTAAAGTTTTAAGCTGACTTTGTAAATTTTCATCTGCCATAAAATCAGCTTTAGCTTTCTGATAAGCTTCAACTTCTGGAAATTTCAAAAACTCGTCCATTATCTTTTCCAACAAATTATCTATTTCCAATAGATTTTGGTCGATTATTAACATATTTTTATTATATCATAAATATCAAATGATACACTTTACTGTTATTTTTAGCAAAAAAGAATATGACTCTTGATACAAATTTATTAATTTGGTATAATAATTAACACATTATTGGAATTATCTGATAATTTAAGGGAGGAAAACTTTTGGAAAATCTTCAAGAGAAACATGAAGCTCAACGGGGCTTACAGAACCGACATATTCAACTTATTGCTATTGCTGGAACGATTGGTACCGGACTTTTTCTAGGAGCTGGGAAAACCATTCAAATGACTGGTCCAAGCGTTATCTTTGCTTATATTCTTATTGGGATTGCGATGTTCTTTTTCTTAAGAACAATCGGAGAAATGCTTTACAACGACCCTAGTCAGCATTCATTTTTAAATTTTGTCACAAAATATTCAGGCGTCAGGACAGGTTACTTCACTCAGTGGTCTTATTGGTTAGTTATTGTTTTTGTTTGTATCTCTGAATTGACAGCAATCGGAACTTATATTCAATTTTGGCTTCCTCAGGTTCCACTTTGGTTGATTGAAATTGTCATGCTAGCTCTTCTTTTTGGACTTAATACTTTAAATTCTCGCTTTTTTGGTGAAACTGAATTTTGGTTTGCGATGATTAAAGTAGCAGCAATCATTGGAATGATTGTCACTGCGATTATTTTAGTAGCTGGTAATTTTCACTATAGCACTGTTTTAAGCGGAAAAACCGTTCATGACTCTGCTTCACTAAACAACATTTTTGATGGCTTTCAACTCTTCCCACACGGTGCTTGGAACTTTGTTGGTGCCTTACAAATGGTTATGTTTGCCTTTACTTCTATGGAATTTATTGGAATGACTGCGGCAGAAACAGTTAATCCTAAAAAGAGTTTACCAAAAGCAATTAATCAAATTCCAGTACGTATTTTACTTTTCTATGTTGGAGCACTTTTGGCTATTATGGCTATTTTCAACTGGCACTATATTCCGGCTGATAAATCTCCATTTGTTATGGTTTTTCAACTTATTGGAATCAAATGGGCAGCGGCGCTCATTAACTTTGTTGTCCTGACTTCTGCTGCTTCAGCGCTTAATAGTTCATTATTTTCAGCAACACGAAATATGTACTCACTTGCTCAACAGCATGACAAAGGAAGATTAACTCCTTTTACAAAACTTTCTAAGGCGGGAATTCCTATCAATGCCCTTTATATGGCAACTGCTCTCTCGCTTTTGGCTCCTGTCCTGACTCTTATTCCTCAGATAAAAAATGCTTTCGATTTTGCAGCCTCTTGTACGACTAATTTATTTTTAGTGGTTTACTTTATTACCCTCTACACTTATTGGCAATATCGCAAATCTGAAGATTACAATCCTAAAGGTTTCTTGACACCAAAACCTCAAATTACCGTTCCCTTTATCGTAGCTATCTTTGCAATTGTCTTTGCTTCTTTGTTTTTCAATGCTGATACCTTTTATCCGGCCTTGGGAGCAATTGTCTGGACAATTTTCTTTGGACTCTACTCGCACTATAAAAAAATCTAAGCGAGTCATCTTTTCCTAGACAGAGTGACTTCTGAAAAACTAAATGAAAAAGCGTATAATATAATATTATGAATACAAATCAAAATGAAGAAAATAAGCCCTCACAACGTGGTTTAAAAAATAGGCATATTCAACTTATTGCCATTGCTGGAACAATTGGTACGGGATTATTCCTCGGTGCCGGAAAATCGATTCACCTCACTGGCCCATCAATTATTTTTGTTTATTTAATAATCGGTGCGCTTATGTATATTCTCCTAAGAGCTATCGGGGAGATGCTTTACCAAGATCCCAATCAACATTCCTTTTTAAATTTTGTTTCACGTTATCTCGGTGAAAAACCTGGTTACTTTATTCAGTGGTCTTATTTACTGGTTGTTGTTTTTGTAGCTATGGCTGAGCTAATTGCTATTGGAACTTATATTAATTTTTGGTTGCCGGATTTACCAATTTGGATGACAGAAGTCTTTGTATTAGTTCTTCTAACTTTATTGAATACTTTAAATCCAAAATTTTTTGGAGAAACCGAATTTTGGTTTGGGATGATTAAAATTGTGGCGATTATTGGTTTGATTTTAACGGCAATAATCCTCATTTTTAGTCATTATCATACAGGAACTGATACTGTAAGTGTAACTAATATCACCAAAGGCTTCGAGTTCTTCCCAAATGGGCTTTCTAATTTCTTTGAAAGCTTCCAGATGGTCATGTTTGCTTTTGTTTCGATGGAATTCATCGGAATGACTGCAGCAGAAACAGATAATCCTAGACCAACTTTGAAAAAAGCGATTAACCAAATTCCAATTCGGATTGTCCTCTTTTATGTTGGGGCACTGTTGGCAATTATGAGTATCTACCAATGGCGCGATATTCCGGCTGATAAATCACCATTTGTTACCATTTTCCAACTCATTGGAATCAAGTGGGCAGCGGCTTTAGTGAACTTTGTCGTACTAACTTCTGCTGCTTCGGCTTTAAACTCTGCCCTCTTTTCAATCACTCGTAATCTTTATTCTTTATCAAAACTCAATAATGATAAAATACTTAAACCATTTACTAAATTTTCAAAAGCTGGTGTACCAGTAAATGCTTTACTTTTCACCTCATTATTAATTCTATTTACTCCATTCATCTCGATGATTCCTGCGATTTCTAATTCTTTTGTCTTTATTACCAGTGTCGCAACCAATCTTTTTCTAGTGGTTTATCTGATGACCTTAATTACTTATCTTAAATATCGGAAATCAAGCGATTTTGATCCTAAAGGGTTTGTTTTACCTGCAGCCCACATCTTTATTCCATTAGCCATTGCTGGATTTGTCTTAATCTTTATTTCACTATTCTGCTTTAAAGATACAATTGTTCCGGCTATTGGTTCTGTGATTTGGGTTCTTATTTTTGGACTATTTACTTTCTTTAAAAAAATAAAAACAGCTGAATAATCAGCTGTTTTTTTAATCTTCAAGTTCGAGTTCAATTTCTTCAGTTTCGACTACTTTTTCTTCTTTTTTAGCTTTAGTTGCCTTAGCTTTTGTTGAAGTATCTTCTGTAGTTTCTGCTACTTCTGCTTCATCAAGAAGACCGTGTGCGACACGAACTTTATGGTCAATTTCATCAAAGATTTCTTGATGTTCTTTGAGATAGTTCTTCGCTTTTTCTGCTCCTTGACCAATTTTTTCGTCATTGTAAGCAAACCAAGCGCCTGATTTTTTGATGATTCCTTCATCAACAGCAATGTTTAAAAGTTCACCGGTTCTTGAAATCCCTTCACCAAACATGATATCTACAAGAGCAACCTTGAATGGTGGAGCCACTTTATTTTTAACGACTTTGATTTTTGTGATTTTACCGATTTGGGTCTTGTTATCTCCAGAACCTTCTTCGATTTTTGTTGAACCACGTACATCAAGACGTACAGAAGCATAGAATTTCAATGCACGACCACCAGGTGTTGTTTCTGGCGAACCAAACATAACCCCAACTTTTTCACGCAATTGGTTGATGAAAATAGCTGTTGTTTTTGTTTTATTAATATGTCCTGCAAGTTTACGCATGGCTTGTGACATCATACGAGCTTGAAGCCCAACTGAACTATCACCAATTTCACCGTCAATTTCGGCTTTAGGTACCAAAGCTGCAACTGAGTCAATAACAACTAAGTCAACTGCACCAGATGTAATCAATTTTTCAGCAATTTGAAGCCCTTGTTCACCATAGTCTGGTTGTGAAAGTAAAAGTTCATCGATATTGACACCGAGCGCTTTTGCATATTCTGGGTCAAGCGCATTTTCAGCATCGATAAAGGCTGCAATTCCACCTTCTTTTTGAACCGCTGCAACGGCATGAAGAGCGACTGTTGTTTTACCAGAAGATTCTGGTCCGTAGATTTCAACGATACGTCCTTTAGGATATCCACCTGCACCAAGCGCAATATCAAGTGCAAGTGAGCCTGAACTTACTACTGACACTTTCTGGTTGGCTGCTTCGCCAAGACGCATAAGTGAACCTTTCCCAAAGTCTTTTTCAATCAGAGCAAGTGCATCTGCCAAAGCTTTGTCACGTTCAGCGCCATATTTTTTGGTAATATCATCAAAATTTGTTTTTTTCTTTGTTGCCAAATTTTATCTCCGTTATTCTTTATTTATTGTTTAATTATAGCATTTTTCAGGATTTTTTATAAGCCCCTATATTCTATCTATACGTTTTTTTATTAACTTTGTCACTGAGTTTTTTTAATTAATTTTAAAAGCTGTCAGTAAAAATCAAGTCATTATTTTTGCTGACAGAATGGGCAAAAGTGGGTCCCCCGACCAGCCACTTTTATTTTTTGAATTTCATTGCCACAACGCACACATTTTTCCCCTGTTTTTCCATACACTCGTAATTCGTCCTGCATTTTTCCTGTTGAACCTAAGGCACTATAAGTTCTGATGCTTGAGCCGCCTAATTTAATTGCTTTTTGCAAAATTTCAATGATAGAATCATGTAAAAGATGAATAGAACTTTCTGTCAGTTGATTTGCCACTTTTTCTGGATGAATCTTTGCTAGCCAGAGCACTTCATCAACGTAAATATTTCCAAGTCCAGCCACTAATGTTTGTTCAAGTAGAAAAGGTTTAATTTTCTTTGTCGATTTCTGCAATTTTTCTCGGAAAATCTGTTCATCAAAAGTTTCATAAGTTGGCTCCGGACCAATGTTTTTCTTCAAAAAATATGGAAGGACTTGGTCAGTAGAAATCAGTTCCCAAGTTCCAAATTTTCTTACGTCAGCATAAATTAATTGTTCGTCAGTAAATTTAAGGGCTAAATGGTCATGTTTTTCCATTGGAACATTGAGGCTTGCAAGTCGATATTTTCCTTCCATCCGCAGATGAGAAATCAAACGATCTTTCTCGCCAATTTCAAAAATTAAATATTTTCCGCGACGTGAAATGCCATGAATGGTTTTTCCTGTCAATTCTTTTTTCAATTGCTCAAAACCAGTTAAAACCATTCTTGGATAAGTGGCTTCTATAGATACAATTTTTTGTCCAACAATTCTTTTTTCAAGCTCTCTTCTCACTGTTTCAACTTCTGGTAACTCTGGCATTTTTCCCTCACATCAAAAAATTTACTAACAAGTCTGTCAGTATATTTTAATTCATTTTTTACTGACAACTTTCTTTTGTATTCTTAATTAAATTTAAATATAAAAAATCACTGACAATTTATCATTAGATAAGTTTCATCAGTGACTATTTTAACATTTCTCATTCATTTTTTTATGATAAAGATTTCAAAATTTATTTTCCAGAATCACCATAATTTGATAAGACGCGAGCTGATGGGTCAGTAACTTCTGCCCCAACCCAATCGCGATTTGGCATCCAAAAATCAAGAATCCAATCTTCATATCCTGGATAAAATTCTTCAAAAATCTCACGATACATCAATGATTCTTTGGTAAATGGTGTATGTTTTGGATACTTTTCACTGGCCTTTGCTAAGTCTTCATCAGAATATTTTTCGTCAGCAAATTCTTTTAAATAGTCAACCATTGAGTGACCAACAGCGTCAGAAAAAGCAGCTTTTTCTCTGAATAAAATCTCATCTGGCAATAGTTCAGTCCCTTCAAAAGCATGACGCAAGAGATATTTTCCTTTGCCATAAGTATTCAATTTTCTGCTGGGATTAATAGACATGACATAGGCCGCAAAATCCAAATCAGCAAAAGGAACACGCGCTTCAAGAGAATGAGCTGCTAAACAGCGGTCAGCCCGCAGGACGTCATACATATAAAGTTCATGCACTCGTTTTTGAGCTTCTTTTTGAAAGGCACCCGCTGATGGAGCAAAGTCAGTATATTTATAACCAAACATTTCATCAGAAACTTCACCAGTCATCAAAACTTTCAGTTCTGTATTCTCATGAATATATTTACAGATTAAATACATGCCAATAGAAGCCCGAATAGTTGTGATATCCCATGTTTCTAAGTGCCAAATCACTTCACGGACTGCTGAAAGTACATCTTCTTTTGTCATCAGAATTTCGGTATGGTCAGTTCGTAAGAAATCTGCCACTTCACGAGCATATTTCAAATCAATCGGATCGGTTTCCATTCCAATAGCAAAGGTTTTGATTGGACTTTCTAATTCCTTAGCTGCAATCGCACAAACCAATGATGAATCTAAACCACCTGACAAGAGATAGCCCATTGGAGCATCTGCATGAAGACGTTTTTTGACTGCACGTTCCAATTTGCGACGAATATGTCCTGAAATTTCAGCCAAAGGTTCTTCAACAATTGTTGAAACCTCAGCAATGTCATTAAAAACATGAAATTCACCATTGGCATAGTAGTAACCTGGAGGAAATGGTGTCACATCATTACATGTTGAAATTAGTGCTTTGGCTTCGGATGAAAACGAAATTTTGCCTGTTACTTTATTATAACCATAAAAAAGTGGACGAATCCCAAATGGGTCACGAGCGGCAAAAATTTCAGCAGTGTTTTCATCAACCAAGACAAAAGCAAATTCAGCATCAAGCATTTTTACCATTGTTTCGATTCCAGTAGTTTCAAAAAGTGGTAAAAGAACCTCACAGTCAGAATCACCAGTAAATTTATAACCTTTTGTTTCCAAGAACTTACGGAGACTTAAAAAGTTATAGATTTCACCATTACACATAACTCTTTTGCCATTTAAACCAAAGGGTTGACGTCCCAAGTCTGATAAATCCATGATTGAAAGTCGGCAAAAACCAAAATCATTTCCCAAAGTATCACGAACATGCTGTTGGTCATCTGGTCCTCGATGCTCAATCAATTCCAAATTACTTTTAAACTCTTCTATCGTTAAATCAGATGTTTCCATAAATAAAAAACCGCACATAATTTCCCCCAATAATAATTATAATTTTCAATATTATATCACAATTGTCTGGAAATTTCATAATAAAACAAAAATAGCGATAATTCGCTATTTTCATTACATATAATCATCACGATTGTAGCCAAAGTCAGCTAAATCCATTTTTCGGTCGCGCCAGTCATTTTTGATTTTGACCCAAGTTTCAAGATAAACTTTATCCCCAAGCATAATTTCAATATCTCGACGAGCCATTTTTCCGATTTTACGAATCATATCGCCGCCTTTACCAAGAATAATCCCTTTTTGGCTCTTGCGTTCAACAATAATTGTTGCCATGATATGAATCTTTCCAGTTTCTTCATCTCGAGTCATTTGGTCAGTAGTGACTGCGATTGAATGTGGAACTTCTTCCCGAGTTAATAATAAGATTTTTTCACGAATCATTTCTGAAACAAGAAAACGCTCAGGATGGTCAGTGATTTGATCTTCTGGGAAATATTGAGGACCCTCGTCCAATTTTTCAGAGAGCGTATCAATTAATCTTTCTGTATTATTCCCTTGTTTAGCTGAGATTGGAACCACTTCAGAAAACTCCATTTGTGAAGTATAATCGGCTACAATTTCAAAAAGACGGTCAGGATGAATTTTATCAATTTTATTGACGACCAAAATGACAGGAACTTCTGCCTTTTTCAAGCGCTCAATAATCATATTTTCACCGGTTGAACGTGGTTCATCAGCCGCAACCATGAACAAAACGACATCACATTCACGTAAAGTCGAATAAGCAGATTGAACCATGAAATCGCCTAAAGCATTGTGTGGTTTGTGAATACCTGGCGTATCAATGAAAACAATTTGTTCATTTTCTGTAGTATAAATTCCTTGAATTTTATTTCTTGTTGTTTGAGGTTTATCTGACATGATGGCAATTTTTTGTCCCATCACGTGGTTCATAAATGTTGATTTTCCAACATTTGGACGACCTAAAATCGCCACAAATCCTGATTTAAATTTGTTATTTGTCATAGCGCTATTATAGCATAAAATCAGTCCTTTTTAAGTAAAATTCTAAAAAATGATTGTGAAAATTACTGACAGAATCATCAGTAAAGCTGACAAATTCTTTATTCACCGATTTAAAGCTCATTAAGCAATCGCTTTAAACTGACGGAAAGCGACAGAGTTTTTAAAAATCATTTGTCATCTCCGTCAGCTTGTTAAATCCAATTATGTTCAGTGCAAATTTACTGACAGAATAATCTTGTATTCAAAAACTACTGACAGATTTATTGTTTAACTTTCAAACAATAAATTTACTGACAGCTGACAAAAGAAAAAAGAAAAAATCATCAGCTAACTGATGATTCCTCTATTTACCGAAATTTCTTGATTATTTTTATTTGTCACCACGGCTACGCATTACGAAGCCAGCTGATTTTTCAGTTCCTGTGGTACGTTTACGAGGAGTTTTTTCTCCTTGTTTACGATCGTCAAAATGACGGTCATCACGTTTTCCACGGTAACCGCCACGGTTATCATCACGGTCTTTCCAGTTGCGTTTGCGATCTCCACCGCGGTCGCCATCTTTACCATCACGATTTCCACGGTAACCGCCACGGTTGCCATCACGGTCGCCATTTCCACGACCTTTGTAGCGTCCGCCGCCACCTTTACCTTTTTTCTTGAAGCCTTTTCCTTCACCATTATATGGCAATGGACGTTCAGCTGTAATCTTAACTTCTTCTTGATTATCAGGGTCTTTTACGCGACCTTGAAGAAGTAAAGCAACCAATTCTTTAGCATCAAATTTTTCAAGTAGGCTCGCTGCTTGTTTGTCAAATTTAGCCAATTTTGCTTTAGCTGAATCATCAGACAAATCACGAAGGACATCATCCATAGCTACTGAGAGTGACGCTTGGTAAGCTTCTTCTTTTGTAGGTGGTTTCAAGCCTTTCATTGGCTTTTTAGTCATATTTTCAATGGCACGAAGATAACCCATTTCATTGTATGAAACAAATGTTACTGAACGTCCTGATTTACCAGCACGGCCGGTACGACCGATACGGTGAACATAGCTTTCTTGGTCTTGAGTAATGTCGTAGTTATAAACGTGAGTAACTCCTGACACGTCGAGTCCACGAGCAGCAACGTCAGTTGCAACCAAAACGTCAATATGTCCTGCTTTGAAATCACGCAAAACAGCCAAACGTTTATTTTGGTCCAAATCTCCGTGCATTCCTTCAGCACGGTAACCGCGCAATTTAAGACCACGAATCAATTCATCAACACGACGTTTTGTACGACCAAAAACAATTGCAAGTTCTGGACGTTCAACGTCAAGCAAACGAGTCAAAACATCAAATTTTTCAAATTCTTTTGTTTTTACAAAATATTGATCAATACGGTCAGCAGTCATTTCTTTGGCTGCAATTTTGATGTGTTCAGGATTCTTCATGAATTTCACACCAATTTTTTTGATGTCATTTGGCATTGTTGCTGAGAAAAGCAATGTTTGACGAGCTTCTGGTGTTTTTTCAATGATGAAATGAATGTCTTCCAAGAATCCCATATTCAACATTTCATCAGCTTCATCAAGAATCAAAGTTTCAAGTTGATCCAATTTAATTGCTTTACGTTTAATCAAGTCAACCAAACGTCCTGGTGTTCCCACAACAATATGTGCACCAGCTTTAAGACCTTTAATTTGTTTTTCAATACTTGAACCACCAAAAACAGTACGAACTTTAAGCCCTTTTGATTTACCAAAACGGAAAAGTTCTTCTTGTCCTTGAACCGCAAGTTCGCGGGTTGGAGCAATAACGAGTGCTTGAATAGCTGGATTAGAAGCATCAATTTTTTCAATTGTTGGAAGACCAAATGCTGCTGTTTTACCAGTTCCTGTTTGCGCTTGACCTAGAACGTCACGCCCTTCAAGTGCAAGTTTAATTGTTTGTTCTTGGATTGGTGTTGGTTGTTCATAACCAATCTCTGTAAGTGTATTTACGATTCCTTCTGACAGGCCGAGTTCACTAAATTTCATTTTTTACCTATATTTCTACTGCGTGTTCCCACGCCAAACTTTTTATTACAGGGTACGAAACCCTTGCTACAGGCGAAATTTATGTGACTCGCCTGACGTAACTTATCTATTATAGCATAATTTTTTGACTGAAAATGCTTACGCCCTTTACTTTTTTTAAAATATTTTCATAAAAAATATACTGACAAAGCTGTCAGTAAATTTTTATGATATTTTTTAAAGAATATAAGCTTTTCTACTATATAAAATATCTGTCAGTAATTTTATACTGAAAATTGTTCCATTAATTCAACATCTGGATATTTATCTTTAAACCAACGCATGGCAAATTCATTTTCAAACAAGAATAAAGGATGGTCAAAACGATCTCGTGCCAAAATATTACGTGAACTAGACATTTTTTCATCTAAATCTTCTTCTTTAATCCAACGAACCGTTTTTGTCCCCATGGGTGTCATGATTGTTTCAGAATTATATTCACGCTCCATCCGGTCTTTAAAGACTTCAAATTGAAGTTGCCCAACCGCACCAAGCATAATATCACCAGTTGTATAAGATTTGTAGAGCTGAATAGCTCCTTCTTGTACCAATTGGTCAATTCCTTTTTGGAAAGATTTTTGTTTCATCACATTTTTCGCTTGGACACGCATAAAGAGCTCAGGGGTAAATGTTGGCAATGGCTCAAAAGATTTTTTCAATTTACCTGTGGTTAATGTATCCCCAACCTGATAAGTTCCAGTATCATAAACCCCAATAATATCACCAGCTACAGCATTCTCAACATTTTCTCGCGATTCAGCCATAAATTGTGTGACATTTGAGAGTTTCACTTTCTTACCCGTCCGAACAAGATTAACATCCATTCCTCGTTCAAATTCACCAGATACAATCCGAACAAAAGCAATTCGGTCACGGTGACGTGGGTCCATATTTGCTTGGATTTTGAAAATGAAACCAGAAAAATCAGGATTTAAAGGTTCAATTTCTTCTTCGTCCACCGTTTTGTGTAAATGAGGCTCTGGGGCATATTCTAAAAATGTTTCAAGGAAAGTTTCTACCCCAAAACTAGTTAAAGCCGAACCAAAGAAAACTGGTGTCAATTGCCCTGCAACAACTTCTTCCTCAGAAAATTGATTCCCTGCATCCAAAAGTAATTCAGCATCTTCTAAAGCTTGAGTAAAGAATAGATTTTTTGTCAAAGGATGACTAGCCGGCACTTCCCCATTTTCATCAAATTCAACAAAACGTTTGCCATCCTCAGGTTGATAAACTTCCACACGACCATGCGTAAAATCATAAAGACCTTGGAAATTTTTCCCCATTCCGATTGGCCAATTCATTGGTACACTCGCAATTCCAAGAATTTCTTCCAATTCAGAAAGTAAATCAAGCGGTTCACGTCCATCACGGTCAAGTTTATTAATGAAAGTGAAAACCGGAATCCCTCTGCGTTTTACAACTTGGAAAAGTTTTTTCGTTTGTGCTTCAATCCCTTTAGCACTGTCAATAACCATGACCGCAGCATCAACTGCCATCAATGTTCGGTAAGTATCTTCTGAGAAATCTTCGTGCCCAGGCGTGTCCAAAATATTAACACGTTTGCCTGCATAATCAAACTGCATAACAGAACTTGTTACAGAAATTCCACGTTCTTTTTCAATATCCATCCAGTCTGACTTAGCAAAATTACCAGTTTTACGAGCTTTTACAGTCCCCGCTTCCCGAATGGCTCCACCAAATTTCAACAATTGTTCAGTAATCGTCGTTTTACCAGCATCCGGGTGACTGATGATGGCAAAAGTCCGGCGTTTTTTTATTTCTTCTTGTAAAGTCATTTATACTCTCTTTTTCTTTAATTATTCATTTATATTTTTAATTTATTTTACATTGGTTAAGCCTCAAAAAAATAGTTCTTTTAATTATATCAAAATTTGCCCTGATTTTATAGTTGATTTTTATAAATCTTACCAACAAACTAAAGACTTAAAAAATTAATTTGATTGGTAATTAACCAAAAGAAAAAACAATCAGCAAAACTAATTGTTTTATCATTAAATTTTTTATTTATATAGTAGCGTTTTTCTTGTAAATTTCTGCCTCTGCTTCTGTTGAGAAAACAAAATGTCCTGGGGTAATTTCCCGCATTTCACGTTCTTGTCCATCCAATTCAGCCGTTGGGTCATAAACAATTGGAGTACGTTCCCGCTCAGAAATAGGGTCTGGTGACGGAATTGAGCTCAGCAAACTCTTAGTATAAGGATGAATTGGATGATTGTAAACTTGGTCAGAAGTTCCAACTTCCAAAATTTTCCCCCAGTGCATGACACCAATTCGGTCAGAAATATATTTAACCATTGACAAATCATGAGCGATAAACAAGTAAGTCAAGTTTTCTTTTGCTTGAATATCTCTCATCAAGTTAACAACCTGAGCTTGAATTGAAACATCAAGTGCTGAGATGGGCTCATCAGCTACGACAAATTTAGGTTTTACGGCAAGTGCACGTGCAATCCCAATCCGTTGACGCTGTCCACCAGAAAATTCATGCGGATAACGTGTCAAATGGTCATCATTCAATCCAACCAAACGTAAGAGTTCCAATACACGAGCATCACGTTCAGCCTTTGTTTTTACTAAACCATTGGCATCAAGTCCTTCAGCAACGATATCTTTAACGCGCATCCGTCCATTCAATGAAGCTTGTGGATCTTGGAAAATCATTTGTGCTTCTGAACGATACTCACGCAACTCTGAACCTTTTAAATTACGAACATCTTTACCTTCAAAGAGAATTTCTCCACCAGTAATGAAATTATCATAAAGTTTAAGAATTGCTCGACCAATCGTCGTTTTACCAGAACCAGATTCTCCAACGAGACCAAATGTTTCTCCTTCATAAATATCTAAAGAAACATTATTAATTGCCTTATTAGCCCCTTTCTTTCCTTTATTAAAAGTCAAATCAAGGTTTTTTATTTCAATTACTTTTTTAGGTTCTGTCATTATTTATCCCCTTTCAATTCTTCCCAGCGTTTCCAGCGTGCCAAGATATTATCGGAAGGCGTTACTTTTGGTGCTCGTGGGTCTAAAAGCCAAGTTTTGGCAAAATGTGTTGGAGATACTTCAAAGTATGGAGGTTCTTCTTCAAAATCAATTGCCAAGGCAAATTTATTACGTGCTGCAAAGGCATCCCCTTTTGGTGGATTCAATAAATCCGGTGGAGTTCCTGGAATTGAAACCAGTCGGTCCACACTTGAATCAACCGTTGGCATTGAATCTAAGAGTCCCCAAGTATATGGATGTTGTGGGTTATAGAAAATTTCTTCAACTGTTCCGTATTCAACAATTTCACCCGCATACATTACCGCCACTTTATGTGCAAAACCAGCAACAACTCCCAAGTCATGGGTAATGAAGACAATTGATGAATTAATTCTTTCTTGCAATTCAGCCATCATATGCATAATTTGTGCTTGAATTGTAACGTCAAGCGCAGTTGTTGGTTCATCTGCAATCAAGATTTCAGGGTCAGCAGCCAAGGCAATCGCGATAACTGCACGTTGACGCATCCCGCCTGACCATTGGTGTGGATAATCATTAATATGCACTTCGGCATCAGGAATTCCGACTTGTTGCATCAATTCGAGGGCCCGTTTCATGGCATCGGCTTTGCTCATTCCTTTGTTGTGTTTCAACAAAGGTTCAGCAATTTGTTTTCCAATACGCATTGTTGGGTCAAGAGAAGTCATTGGGTCTTGGAAAATCATTGAAATTTCATTTCCACGAATTTTTTGCCACTCTTCCTCTTTTAAATCAAGAAGGTTACGCCCTTTAAATAATAATTCACCTTGTGGTATTACCGCATTTTTCGCATTCAAGCCCATCAAAGTTTTTGTTGTTACTGATTTACCAGAGCCAGACTCACCAACAATCGCTAGGGTCTGTCCTTTTTCTAAATCAAAAGATACATCACGAATCGCTTTAACATCTCCAGCATAGGTGTGGAAATTGACATGCAAATTTTTAACTTCTAATACTTTTTCTTCTGCCATTTCTAATCCTCACTTGCTCTAGGGTCAAATGCATCACGCAAACCATCTCCAAAGAAGATAAATGTGAGTGAGAGCACAGACAATACTACTGCTGGAATAATCAATTGGAATGGATAGAATTGCAAGCTTGCAATCCCATCATTAATCAAAGTCCCCAAAGAAGACGTTGGCGGTTTAACCCCAAGGTTAATCGCTGATAAAACAGCCTCATACATAATCATACTTGGAATATCAAACATGATTTGGACAACAATAACCCCTGAAACGTTTGGCAACAAATGTTTTACTGCAATTTTCCAAGTAGATTGTCCTAAAGTTTTTGAGGCCAAGACGAAGTCTCGCTCCTTATAGGAGAGAACCATGTTCCGTACCTGCCTGGCCATCCCGGTCCATGCAAATAGACCAATCGCAATAATAATTGATGAAATTCCTTGTCCCAAAAGTAGAGCAAGCATTGTTACTACAACTAAGTTAGGTACAGATTGGATGATTTCAATAATCCGTTGCATGACCATATCGACTTTTCCGCCCATCCAGCCGGAAATAATCCCATAGGTCACCCCGATTACTAAGTCAATCAAGGCGGCAGCAAGGGCAATAATCAATGAAATACGCAAACCAACAATTGTTCGTTTAGCTAATGAACGTCCATATTTATCAGTCCCGAAGACATATTTGTCTTTTTCTGGAACACCTTGTGATTTGTAAACATCTGTTCTTTCAGTAGAACCTGGTGCCTTAAATTCACCATTCCAAAATGGTAAATCACCTGAGAGTTTTGGTGGAAGATTTCCATAAACTTGTGATTTATTTGGATTAAAGTAATTTGCCTTTGATTGTGGTACAACAAATGCGGATATCACTGAGAAAGCCAATGTAATCGCAATAATCCACATGGCAACCAACGCTACTTTATTTTTCTTAAAACGACGCCAAGCATCTTGGAAAAAACTCAAGGCAGGTTTCGCAATTTTTTCTGTTGAATCTGAACCCTTTGAACCAACAAGGGTGAAGTCTTTATTTAAATTTTCCATTTCGACAAACCCTTTCTAGAGACGAACTCGTGGATCAACAATTGCAGTCAGAATATCTGTAACTAAGATAAATACCATCAAAATTACCGCATAGACAATTGTTGTTGCCATAATAACTGGGAAGTCTTTGGCTGGAATTGAATCAACAAATTGAGCCCCAATTCCAGGAATTGAAAAGATTTTTTCAATTAAGACTGATCCTGTCAACAATCCTGCGGCCATTGGACCAATCAAAGTCAACATTGGAATTAATGAATTACGCAACGCATGCTTGTTGACCACTTCTTTTTCAGATAATCCTTTAGCTCGAGCTAACAAAATGTAGTCTGAAGATAAAGACTCAATCATTTCAGAACGAACAAAACGGGTTACCACAGCCATTGGAGCAAAAGAAAGAGCGATTGTTGGCATAATTGTTTGTGAGAAGGTCCCCCAACCAGAAATTGGGAAAAGATTCAAATTAAATCCTAAGTAAAGAAGAATTAAGGTACCAATTACGAATGAAGGAACTGAGATACCAAGAACTGAGAGAAATCCAAAAACTCCATCAAGCAATCCATTTTTACGACGAGCGGAAGCTTTCCCCATCAAGGCTCCAAGAACAGTACCTAAAATAAGTGCTTGAGTTCCTAATTGCATTGATACTGGCAAACGTTGGGCAATCATCGTAATAACAGGTTGATTCGTATAAATGAACGAAGTACCAAAATTACCCGTGAACATGTGTCCTACATAGATAAAGTATTGTTGCCAAAGCGGTTTATCTAAACCATAGGCATGTTTCAAAATTTCCAGTTGATCTGGTGTTAGTTTGGGATTTGAGAAAGGTGTTCCGGGCATGACTTGCATCATAAAGAAAGTCAATGTCACAATCAGGAACAAAGTCAGAAGCAAAAGCCCCAAACGTTTAAGAATATATTTAACCATAAAAAATTTCCTAATCTAAGCAAAAGATAGGGTTGGCAATCTGCCAATCCTAACTTTCTTGCTCTAAAACTCTATTATTATTTGAGGTAAGCCGTTTTGAAGTCATAAGTCAAACCAGTTGAACCAAAACGTACATCTTTAAGGTTAGGGTTACGAAGGACTGGTGAAGTACGGAAGTAAAGCGGATTAATATTTGATTCTGTATAAAGTGCTTCTTCAGCCGCTTTATAGTCTGCATAATGTTTTTCAGGATCAAGGGCATCTGTCACTTCAGCAGCTTTAATTGCTTTATCATAAGTAACGTTATTGATTTTACCATTATTATTTGGTGAAGTTGATGTGAACAAATCAAGGAATGTTGATGGTTCAGCGTAGTCACCACCCCAAAGTGAGATGACCATATCAAAGTTACCAGTTGTTGAGTCATTTAAACGTTGTTTAAATGGTACTGATTTGATATTTAGAGTCAAACCTGGTAGTTTTTCTTCCCATGCTTGTTTAAGGAATGTTGCAGAGTCTTTGGCAGCTTGTGTGTCATCAGTTGTCAAAGTCAACGTAAGTTTAGTTTCGCCAATTTCTTTCAAACCTTTTTCCCAAGCGGCTTTAGCTGCTGTGGCATCATATTTGTAAGGTTGTTCAGCATATTTAGCGAAGTCTTCACCGGTATTTGTTTTAGCCATCCCTGCTGGTGTCAAACCAGTCGCTGGCGTAGAAGCCGGTGTTACTGTATCAACATATTGTTTACGGTCAGTTGCAAGATTGAAAGCTTCACGAATATCTTTATTCGCAAGGGCTTTATTTTTGCCTGATTGGTTATATTGAACGTATGAGGTAGTTGCTTCATTCAGAGAGACAACATTCTTATCTGTTTTATTTGCTTTGTAAAGGTCTGGATCACCAATACCTGTTTGGTCAATTTTACCTTGTTTGTAAAGGTTAAATGATGTTTTAACATCTTGAACAACTTGGAAGTCGATTTCTTTAGTTTTAACTGCGCTCTTATCCCAATAATCGTCATTCTTCACGATTGAGAATGTTTGGTTTGAACCGTTCCAACCTTTTGATTTTTCAAATTTATATGGTCCTGAGTAAACCATTTTTTCTGAAGATGTTCCGTATTGTTTCCCGTATTTTTCAACTACTTTTTGGTTGAGTGGGAAGTAAACAGAGTTAGCTGTCAAGAATTCAAAGTATGGTGTTGGTTGTGCAAGGGTAACAACGAATGTTTTGTCATCAGTTGCTTTAACACCAAGTGTTGATTTATCAGCTTTACCACCATTAATCTCGTTCGCGTTTTTAACTGGGCCAAGGAGGTATCCGTATTCTGAAGCAGTCGCTGGATCAACCGCACGTTGCCAAGAATAAACGAAGTCTTTAGCTGTCAAAGCATCACCGTTTGACCATTTCAAGCCATCACGAAGATGGAAAGTATATGTCAAGCCATCTTTTGATACATCAACTGATTTTGCCAATTCTGGCTGTGCTTTACCATCTTTGTCCACACGTGTCAAACCAGCATTGGTATTACCAATAATGATATTTGAATATGTATCTGTCGCGAGTGATGAATCCAATGTTTGAATAGGTGATGTCAAATTCCATTGAATGTCTTTTGATGATGACGATGAGCTAGAACCGCTATTGCCGCATGCTGCAAGCAAAGCTGCCGAACCAAGTGCAACTGTACCTAAGGTAACTTTTTTCCAAGTCTTCATGTAATTTCCCTCTTTCATGAATTGTGTCTGACTTCGCAATTTTTATTATTGTCAGAAAATTTATTATATTGGTATTATACTTAATTCAACCTGAATTGTAAAGTATAATGGTTATGTTTTCTGAAAATTAACATTTAATTTTTAAATAGCGGAAAATTTTCACAAACTTTTGAAAAAGATTTTTTTACTACACTTTTATTTAAAACCCTTTCATTTAATTGGGCTCTGACTGGTTCGTGTTTTATTTTTGCAGAAAGAATATTCAATAAAAAAGATAAATTTTCAGAAAATTTATCTTTTTGTATTTTTTATTTAACATAAGCCGATTTTAGGTCGTAAGCTAAACCGGTTGAATGAAATTCTAGGCCTGTAATTTTAGGATTCATTAAAGCTGAATTGGCTTGGAAATCAACTGGATTGATGTATGACCCTTGATAGAGGGCTGCTTCTGCCGCTTTGTAATGTTCATCTACTTTGGCTGGTTCAAGAACGTCTGGCGTTGTTGTTGCTGCTTTAAAGGCATCATCATAAGTTTTACTAGAAAATTTACCGTCATTATATGATTGGCCTGTCGTAAAGAGTTGCAAGAAAGTTGAAGGTTCAGCGTAATCTCCACCCCAACCTGAGAGAACCATATCAAAATTTCCATTTTGAGCGTCATTCAATCTTTGTTTGAATGGAACAAGTTTTAAATTGACAGTCAAGCCTGGTAGATTTTGTTGATAGGCTGTTTGTAAAAAGTTGGCTGTTGCTTCTGACGGTGCTAAATCACCAGCAGCTTCAAGGCTAAGACTGAGTTTGGTTAAACCAAGCTCTTTTAATCCTTTTTCCCAGAGGTCTTTTGCTTTTGTCGGGTCATAGCGATAATCTTGTTTTGCATAAGTTGCAAAATCTTCTCCTGTTGAGGTCTTGCTCATTCCCACTGGTGTAAAGCTTGTCGCAACGGTCGAACCTGGTAGGGCTGTTTTGACGACTCCTGCTCTGTTAGTTGCCAAATTTAAGGCTTCACGAATATTTTGATTAGCTAGTGCTTTTTGGGCGTCTGGACTTGAGGCATTTTTACCAGATTGATTGTATTCAATATAATCTGTCCGTGCTTGTTTAAAGACAGTATAACCTTTCGTCTTTTTATTGGCATTAATCAAATCAGTTGTTGGAAGGAGTGTAAAATCAAGTTTCCCTTGTTTATAAAGCTGTGCTCCTGTATTTGCATTTGAAATGACCTGGAAATCAATTTGTTTAGATTTGACTGCCGACTTATCATAGTAGTTTGGATTGGCATAAATTGAAAAGGTTTTATTGGTTCCTGTCCAACCTTTATCTGATTTGAACATGAATGGTCCATTATAAACGGTTTTATCTGAGGACGTTCCATATTGTTTGCCATATTTATCAACAACTTTTTGGTCAAGAGGGTAATAAACAGGTTCTGACAAGAGAAATTTAAAATATGGTGTTGGTTGTGCCAATGTGACTGTAAATTCTGTATCTGACTCGGCTTTAATTCCTAGACTATCGAGTGATGATTTACCAGAAATAATATCATTAGCCCCAGAAACTGCCCCCATCAAATAGGCATATTCTGAACCAGTTTTAGGGTCCACTGCTCTTTTCCATGAATAAACAAAATCTTTAGCAGTCAACTTGTCACCGTTTGACCATTTCAAATTATCTCTAAGAGTAACCGTGTAGGTCAAGCCGTCTTTTGAAACGTCAATTGATTTTGCAAGTGCTAAGGCAGCATTTCCTTTAGAGTCAACGCGTGTCAATCCTTCTTCCACATTTCCAGCAACATCATAAGAATACTGGTCAGTTAAAATTGTGGTATCAAGTGATGCCACATCTGTGGGAATTGAAAATTTGATGTTTTTTTGCTCACTTGTTTTTGTGCCACAGGCCACTAAAATAATTCCTGACAGGGCAATAAGGCTGGTGAGTCCAATAATTTTTCCTTGTTTCATCTGCTTTCTCCAAATCGTAAAGATACTATTGAATTTTCATATTATTCTGAAAATTAAATGTGGACTTATTATACTTTTTCAAAAATACATTGTCAAGAATATTGTTGTATTTTTCTGATAATTTAATAAAAATAAAAAAATACTAACTTTCTGTCAGTATTTTTTATCATTATAATTTTTCAACAACCTCTGAAAGTTTCATGCTATTAGAACCTTTGAATAACACTTGGTCAGTTGGTTTCAAATCTGCTGACAGACTTTCTGTCAGTAAATCTAAATCTGTAAAATAGCTGACCGCTTTGTCAGTCGAAATTTCTGCCAAGTTTTTCATCATTTCACCATAAAGATAGACTTTATCAATTTTATTGAAATCAATAGATTTCAATATTTCTTTATGGAGTTGGGCTGCACTGGGTCCAAGTTCTAACATATCAGCAAGAACTGCAATCTTTCGACCATTCTCATTTTTAGGAATGGCTTGGAAAGTTTCCAAAATCAAACGCATTGCTGTCGGATTGGCATTATAAACATCACTCAAAAGGTCTGCACCATTTTTTGCTTTTTTCCACTCTGTCCGATTTCTGGTCAGCTCTACTTCTTTCAAAGCTTTTTTAATTTCGGCTTCTGAAAGCCCATAATGTAAGCCAACATAAGCAGCTAACATAGCATTCGTCGCGTTATATTTACCAGGAACTGGAATAGTAATTGATTCATCTAAAAAATTAGTTTCAAAAGTTAATTTTTCTTTGTGTTCGACTAATTTTGTAATAAATAAATCTTCACCGGGCAAACCAAAGCGAATAATTTTTTGATTGTCTGGGATAAAAGCATTAATAATTGGGTCAGCAGGGGCAATAAGCTCACCATGCAAACCAGCCGTAATCCCCATTTTCCCTTTAGCAATATTTTCGCGACTTCCCATATGTTCAAGATGTGCTTCACCAATTAAGGTAATGACAGCAAGTTCAGGCTTAGCAAGTTCTGATAAAAAATCAATATCACCAGGGTGATCCATTCCCATTTCCAAAACTAATTTTTCAGTATCGTCCGGCATATGTAAAATGGTGTAGGGTAAGCCGATTTCATTATTGTGATTTCCTTGTGTTTTGTATGTTTTAAATTTCTTAGACAAAACAGCAGCAATCATGTCTTTGGTTGTTGTTTTTCCATTTGAACCTGTCACCGCAATGACTGGAACTTTTGTCTTTTCAAGATAATATTTTGCTAATTTTTGGAAAGCAAGCAGATTATCGTCAACCAAGAGATGAGCTTGTTCGACTTCTTTTTCTGAAAAGCTGATTATTGCTCCATTATCAAAAGCGATTTCGATGAAATCATGACCATCTCGTGCCCCCTTAAGCGGCAAAAAGATATCCCCTTTTTCAATCAAACGGCTGTCAAATTCAATTTTATTGACTGACAAATCTGCCAGTTGCGACCAATCATTTTTTGCGCCAACGACTTGGGCGATTTCGTGAATTGTGAGTTTCATAGTGACTCCATTATAACACTTTTTACTGACAAAAAAATCTGTCAGCAATCGATTTACTGACAGATTTGTATTTTTTATAAAAGATGATTTTCACGTGTTTCAAAAGTTTCTTTAGCTAAATCAACTAACTTTTCAATTAAATCAGAATAAGATAAGCCCATATTTTCCCAAAGCAATGGATACATTGACCATTGTGTGAATCCTGGAATGGCATTAATTTCGTTGAGATAAACATTTCCATCCTTAGTCACAAAGAAATCGCAACGTGACAAGCCCGTCCCATTGACTGCTTTGTACGCTTTTATAGCATATTCTTGCATTTTTTGAGCTAAATCAGCAGGAACTTTTGCTGGAATGTCCATTTGAATTTTATTATCAATATATTTTGAGTTGTAATCATAAAACTCAACATCTTTCACAACTTCACCTGGAAGCGTTGCAGCAACGTCACTATTATTTCCCAAAACAGCACATTCGATTTCACGCGCATCCACCCCTTGTTCAATGACAACACGGTTATCATATTTATAAGCTTCACTTAGCGCAGGTTGAAGGTCTGCTAAATCATCAACTTTTGAAATTCCAACACTAGAACCCATATTAGCAGGTTTAACAAAAACTGGAAATTCTAATTTTTCGACTACTTCTTGAGCAATTTCTCCTTGATTTTCGTCAGCAAAAGCTGCAACATAAGGAACCTGGGGTACACCAACCGCTTCAAAAACGTGTTTTGCCAATAATTTATCCATTGTGCTTGACGCAGATAAAATATTTGGACCAACATATGCCAAACGTAAAATTTCTAAAAATCCTTGAATCGAGCCATCTTCACCCATTGGTCCATGTAAAACTGGGAATACAACGGCATCTTTTTCGTAAATTGCTGCTGGTGAAATCTTTGGATAAGATTCTGCCAAATCATTTGTCAGTAGTTTTTCTTCTTCAGCAGGTTTGTCAGTAAATTCTTGCGTTTTTATGAATTCACCACCCTTAGTGATAAAGTAAGTTTTTACAACAAAACGAGAATAATTAACAGCTCTCATCACCGATTCTGCTGATAAAACTGATACTTCTCGCTCAGCAGAACGACCACCATACAACAAAATTAATGTTTCTTTTGACATATTTCTTCCTTTTTTACTGACAGCTTTGTCAGACACTTCTTTTTACTGACAGCATGCGATATTTTTACAATACAATTCTGTCAGTAATTGTCTTTTTTATTTTACCACAGAAAAAATCAAATTTCCAAGCGATTCTCTACCGCTTTTGATAAAGTAATTTCATCTGCGTATTCTATATCAGATCCTACAGCTAATCCACGAGCCAAGCGAGTCACTTTAATTCCTGCAGGCTTAATCATTCGAGCCAGATACATGGCGGTTGCTTCTCCGTCAGAAGTGGCATTAGTTGCGATAATCACTTCTTTAACCTCTGAATCCATTAATCTTGTAATCAATGTTTTAACATTAATTTCATCAGGAGAAATCCCATTCATTGGACTAATCGTACCATGCAAAACATGATAAAGTCCTCGATATTCCCGAATTTTTTCCATAGCAAGAACATCTTTAGATTCTTCAACGACCAATATAGTTGTTCGATCACGCGTTGGGTCGGTACAAATGGCGCAAGGATCACTTTCTGTTAAATTCCCACAAATCGAGCAAAAACTCAAATCCCGTTTTGCTGACAGAAGACTTTTTGCAAATTCATTGACATCTTGATCTTCCATGCCAATCGTATAAAAAGCCAATCGAGTCGCTGTTTTTTGACCAATCCCTGGTAATTTTGAAAACGACTCAATCAGGCGAGCAATAGGTTCAGGATAATACATATTTCACCAATTCTTCACTTGTAAATATTTTATTCAATTTATTAATTTTACTATAAAAGACTGAAAATGAAAAGGAAAGGTGATAGAATTCTCAATCACTTATAAATAAAAAGCCTCTCCTATCAGAGAGAACTTTTTTTAATTTTTACGAAAAGCCTCATTTGAATAATACAAATCAGTAATTCCCGTTACAATACTTTGGTTTGCTTTTGTTCCACTTGAAGCATTACTTTCAGTATTATCTGGAAGTACAACCGCAATAGCAATTTCTGGGTTGTCAGAAGGAGCAAAGGCCACTGCATTATTAGCTGTTACAATAACTTGACTACCATCTGCCAATACTTTTGTACTTTCGGAAGTCCCTGTTTTACCAGAAATAGAAACCTTTGATGAATCCATTGAACGACCAGTAGTCAATCCACCAGCCCCATGAACAACAGCATACATCCCCTGATGAAGAACATCCATATTATCGGGAGTGATATTTACCTTATCCATGATTTTAGGAGTAATATTTTTGATAAGCGTGCCAGGTTGTCCGTCAGTTCCACCTTCATAAATTCCTTGGACAATGTGTGGTGACAAACGAGTTCCGTTATTTCCTAAAGTTGCCGCATAAACCGCCAACTGAAGCGGCGTATAGTTATCATACTGACCAAATGATTCATACAATACATTGACCCCAGAAGCCGCTTCAGATTTGGCTGAAGGGAGATATCCAGTTGATTCTCCAGGAATATCAAAACCAGTTGATGCCCCTAAACCATAAGAAGCAAAAGCCTTACGAAATTGTTCATAAACTTTTACTCGGTTACTATCATTGAGATATTGCCCCGCTGCAGTATAAGGAGCGCCTAACATTCTCATTGCCAATTGCATCATGTAAGTATTTGATGAATATTGCAAAGCTTCAACAGCTGTTAAAGCCATTGGCGAAGCATCACCCCACCAGTCATTAATAGGATTAGAACCTTTAAATTGAATAGACTGCGCCGTTAAAGTGTCATTTCCAGAAATTACACCAGCATTCCAAGCAGCAGTCAATGTTCCCATTTTGACAACAGACCCCGGTGTGAAGACACTTTGGAAAGTCCCTAAAGTATTTTCCGTAATTGTTCCTGTATTAGGATCTCGTTGATAGCCAGATAAAGCTAAGACTGCCCCCGTTTTAACATTTAACACAACAGCATAAGCCCCTCTATTATACTGACCATAGCCTTGGGCAATCAGTTGATCTAATTGTGTTTTAACGATATTATTAACCCCGTTTTGGAAATCTAGGTTAATAGTTAATTTTAAATCATCCCCACGTTTTCCTTTTTGGATTGTTTTTGTTCCAGAAACATCACCATTTTTGTCAAATTTAACCTTACTAATACTATGAGTTCCTTGAAGTTCACTTTCGTATCCCTTTTCAAGAAGCCCAGTTCCTACACGGTCATTACGTTGATAACCTTTTTTAAGATAGGCATCCAAATCCTCTGCTGGAATTCCGGATTTTTGTGAAGTAATAGTTCCCATAAGTGGTGTCAAAGAATTTTGAGCATATGAACGGTCCCAAGAAGTTCCAATTGTAATTCCTGGTAAATCGCCTTCTTGTTCGGCAATTGTCGCTTGTTGCTCTGCTGTAATATTTCCAGTAGCAATTTTAGTAGTGTTAAAAGTAGTGGTACTATTCATTTCTTTGAATAATTTTGCGGCAAAAGTTTGTTCTGCCGTAAAATTCAAGTCACTATCTTTAACTTTACTTAATTCGACATCATAAATTTGTGAACCAGTTAAATCATTACCTTGTTTATCTTTCTTTTCCTTTTCAGATAAACTATTAGCTATTTTTTCTAGATTTTTAGAATTAGCCAAGAAATAGTCTTTTTTATCACGCGTTGTCAAATCAGCAACATCAATGTTATTAGATAAAATAGTTGCTAACTTATTGGCTACCTGATACATTTCATCAGCAGTAGCATTTTGACTTCTTGTAAATTCAACAGCCTGTACCGCAACTGTAGATGCCAAAGCTTGTCCTGTTGCATCATAAATATTTCCGCGAGGCGCACCTTCAATAATTTGAACATCTCCGCCTGCACTAATTGATTTTTCGGCGTAGAAATGTGAATTCAATACCTGCATATTGAAGAGCTTTCCAATTAAAATCATAAACAAAACAAAGATAACAAAAAACAAGAGATTCACTCGTTTTGGAATTAATTTAGTTGGATCTTTTAAAATTTTTACTTCTTTATGTGATTTTTTAGACTTATCGGATTGCTTGCGCTTATCATTTTTTCTTTTATTATCTGACATTTCGACTCCAAGAATGAGTTTTATAAATAGTTTTTACATTCAAAATTTGTACTTAAACATTTTACCACATTTATGAAAACTTTTCCTTACAATTTTGATTCCTATCAATTTAATCAAATAAAAAAAGAAAACTCAAATACGTTTTCTTTTTTGTCATCTAAAATTTTAGTTTCTTATCAAATAATCAAAAGCACCTAGAGAAGCGGTTGCCCCAGTGCCCATTGAAATAATAATTTGCTTATAAACACTATCCGTACAATCTCCCGCTGCAAAAACACCAGGAAGATTTGTTGCTCCAACCTTATCAGTCAAAATTTCTCCACGTGCGGATAAGTCAATTGTTCCCTCCAACCACTGAGTATTCGGAACTAAACCAATTAATACAAAGACACCAGCAAGTTCCAAATGAACAGTTTTCTTAGAACCGCGAACTTGATAATTCAAACCTCTAACCTTGTCATCTCCTAAAATCTCTTTTGTTTCTACATTGGTGAGGACAGTAACATTATTTAGGGTCGCAAGTTTTTCTTGTAAAATTTTGTCTGCCTTAAGTTCAGGTAAAAATTCAAGAACAGTAACATGTCTAACCAAACCAGCTAAATCAATAGCTGCTTCGATTCCTGAATTTCCGCCACCAATAACCGCTACATCTTTTCCTGCAAACAAAGGACCATCACAATGTGGACAGTAAGCGACTCCTTTGGTTTTAAATTCTTGCTCTCCTGGAATTCCCAAATCTCGCCAACGAGCGCCCGTTGAAATAATGACTGACTTACTTTTTAGAAGTGCCCCATTTTCAAGACTCACCTCAATCAAATCTTTTTTCTTTAGCTTAACTGCTTTTTGCAAGTTCATCAAATCGACAGGATATTTTTTCACATGTTCTTCAAGCTGACGACCAAGTTGAACCCCTTCAACATAAGGCGTTCCAATGAGGTTTTCAATTCCTAAAGTTTCTAGTGGTTGACCGCCAAAGCGTTCAGCGATTAAACCTGTCCGAATCCCTTTACGTGCAGCATAAATAGCTGCACTTGCACCAGCAGGGCCTCCACCAACAACTAAAACATCATAAGGGTCTTTATCAAAAAAAGCTTCCGAACTCTCTGGACCAGTAATTTTTTCTAGTAATTCTTCAAGACTAGCTCGTCCATTATGAAATTCTTCACCATTTTTGAAAACAGTTGGAACCGCCATAATTCCTTTTGCTTCCACTTCTTCTTGAAACATTCCCCCCTCAATCATTGTGTGACTAATATTGGGGTTGAGAATACTCATTGTGTTTAATGCTTGGACAACATCTGGACAGTTATGACAAGTTAAACTCACATAAGTTTCAAAGTGAAGTGGATTTTGAATCGCTTGAATTCGCTCAACTAATTCTTGTTCAATCCGTGGAGGGCGTCCACTTACTTGGACAAGCGCCAAGACCAATGAATTCAACTCATGACCTAATGGTAGCCCTGAAAAAAGGACTCCAGAAACACCTTCTCTTTCAATAGAGAAAGCTGTTTTTCGATTGAGTTTTGCTGTTTCTTTTGAAATCATTTCGGACAAACTTGCAAGTTCATCTGTAAATTCTACTATTTTTTTCCCATTTTCGCTCTCTAAATCTGCATCAACTTTTAAAATAATTGGATTTTCCAACAAATCCATATAAGGCATCAACTGAGCACGAAGAGTTTCATCTAAAATCATATTAAACCTTTCTGTCATTAAGTTTCTAAAGACAAATAAAGTGAGCCAAGACTCACTTTTTTTATTCTATATTTTACCTACAAGGTCAATACCAACGTGAAGACTTGCTCCGTCCTCTTTCCACTTAGCGGGACAAACTTCCCCTGGATGATTACGCACATATTGAGCAGCTTTAATCTTATCGACCAATTGACTTGCATCACGTCCAATACCATCAGCCGTAATTTCAAGCGCTTGAATCACACCGTCTGGGTCAATAATAAATGTTCCACGTTGAGCCAATCCTGCTTCTTCATCAAGAACATCAAAAGCACGTGAAATTTTTTGTGAAGGGTCTGCAAGCATTGGATAAGTAATTTTTGAAATAGCATCACTATGTT
>Ga0308156_1000253_pt1 | contig 144907 bp, 140 predicted proteins | sample PhyAR2_FD_201041 | JGI IMG/M metagenome (GOLD analysis project Ga0308156, IMG submission 201041) | Phyllosphere microbial communities from UC Gill Tract Community Farm, Albany, California, United States - DLSL A.R2 | ecosystem: Host-associated > Plants > Phyllosphere > Unclassified | place...
CTTGCCCCGTTACTTTTCAGAAAGACCATGCCAGCCATCGAGGGAAATAGCTCATTTGGCATTTTTGTGTGCGGCCAGGGGAACGGTGAACCGATAACTGGCGAGCCTTCTCCTAAACCAAGGTTTTGTAGAACCTCCGCCACCTTCCCTGCGCTCTTCACCTCCGCCAGCGCATTAGCGATCTGCAGATACTGCTGATGCGGATTAGCCGCAGCAATATGGTCGGCCAGCCCCTTATCCGCATACTGCTTCGCCTCAATCACCCCGTTGTCCACATACTGGCGCGTCGCCAGCACCACCGACGGGTCAATCTTCAGCGTGACCGCATCCGTGCTGTTAACGATGATAATCATGCGCACCGTCTGCGTACGGCCGCTGCCCTCCTGCAGCTGCGGCTTATAGGTCTCCGCGCAGTTGGCGACGGCAATCATCACGCCATCGGCGTCAAACAGGCCGATTTCGCGGATCCAGAAGCCACCTTCGTTCTCCGGGATAATCTGCTCGGCGATAATCTGGCTGCTGTTGTTGGCGTCGACGCTGAGGGAATTAAGCGCCGCACGGCGTTTTTCTCCCACCAGCCCGGTCTGCGAGGCATTGGGCGTCGGCAGCGAACCGCCGCCGTCGCCTACCGCCATCTCTGTGATTTGCAGCTTAGTGCCGAGCGCCGTGGCGTTCGCCAGCTTAGCCGCGCCCTGATTAGTCAGCAGGGCATAATATTTCGTTGTCATGTGCGCACTTCCGTCAGGTCAATTAAATGTACCGCTGTGCCGGTGTAGCCCGGCCCGTTCACGGTGATGATTTCAGGGGTATAGGGGTAAACCGTCAGCTCGTCGCCGCTGTAGCTGGCAGCAGCCACCGGCAGCGTTCCGCTGGAGTCCAGATTGATAGAGAGGCCGATCAGATGACGACTGCACGGCTTCGCGTCAGCAATTAACCGCTCCAGCTCGTTGTACATCTCCTCGGTAATCCCGGTTTCGAGCACGCCAACATCGAGGCGAAACGTGCCCGGAGCCTCGCCAGACTTCCACCACTCGGTGATGCGGATCAGATAGCCGAGCGGCTCCACAACGCGTCGCAGCGAGCCAATGGTGCCTTTATGGCGATGTACATACTCCGAGGCGGCCACGACGCTGCGTTTGGTTGCCTCGCTCCAGCCAGCGTCCCAGCGGTCCACCGACCAGGCCCAGGCGAGATAAGGCAGCAGTTCCACCGGACAGGTCTGCGCATTCCACAGCTGGCGCAGCGGGACCGGCATCGCCTCGATAGCGGCGCAGGCCCGGGCGGCCGCCACCTCCAGCGGCGAGGAGCCAGTCGGCAGCAGCCGATCACTCATCGGAACCTCCTACCGTGATGCTGTAGCCGCTGCACCAGGCGGCCTGAGTTTTATCCAGCACCACATCTGCCGCCGGCTGCGCCAGCTCAACGCGCTGTACGCCTTCCACATGCAGCGCGGCGTAGAGCGCCGACTGGCGAATATCGCGCCCCAGCCGCGACTGGGCGTTGATAAAGGCGAGCAGCTTCGCCTCGGCGGCGGCGCGGATCGGCTCCGCTTCGGGGCCGGGATAGAGAAACAGCGTCGCGTCAACGCGGTAGCTGACGATAGTCGCCGCCTGCACCTGAACGCGATCGGCGACCGGCCGCACATCCTCATCGTTAAGCGCGCTCGCCACGATTTCCAGCAGATCGGCAGGCGCGGAGCCGTCGCCTTCGCGGCTCAGCACGGTGATCACCACCTCCGCCGGCGCCGGACTGGTGGCGGAAACGTCCGCCACGCGTCCATCGGCGCTTTTGGCGTGATACTCATAGGCACCGCTCGGCCCCGCCACGCTCAGCCCTTCAAAGGCGGCGGCGATGCGCATGCGAAAGTTATCATCGCTCTCCATCACCGCCGCGGTCGGCGGCAGCGTGCTGTTGTCCGCCGCCCTAAGCGTCAGCCGGGTTACGCCGTTATTGGCGCCCAGCTGGTCGAGATCGGCGCCGGTCGCCCAGGCGACCATATTGGCTTTCGCCGCCTCGTTGATGCGCTGGCGCAGAATCAGCTCGCGGTAGGCGTTCTCCTGCAGCAGCTTCACCAGCGGCTCCGACTCCAGCGCCAGCGTGCGGGTTATCGCCGCCTGCTGCTCGGGCGGATAGAGGGAAATCAGCGTCGCCTTACGCTCGGCCAGCAGGGTTTCATAATCCAGCGCTTCCACCACGTCGGGCGCAGGCAGCTGGCTCAGGTCAATGGTTGCCATAGGTTCAGCTCACGGGAATGGTCAGGGAAAATTCTTGCGCCGTATCGCTGCGGCTGCCGGTAAGCTCTACCGTCATGCCGCCGTCATACGACGCCTCATAGCTGATAGCGCTCAGCTGAATGCGCGGCTCCCACTGCAACAGCGCCATATAGCAGGCGGACATAATTTGCAGGCGCAGCGCCGGGTTTTGCGGCTGGTCGATCAGCGCCGACAGCAGCGAGCCGTATCGGCGGCGCATCACGCGCGAGCCAAGCGGCGTGGTCAAAATATCGCGCACCGACTGCCGGATATGCTCCAGGTCCGTTAGCGCCGTGCCGCTGTCGCGGCTCATACCGAGATATTTTTCAGCCATTACTGCGGCCCTCCCGACAGATCGCCGCCCGACTTCACGCCGCCATGCTGATGGGCGTCGACCACGATGCCGTTAGAGCTCAGGCTGCCGCCGCTGTGGGTCACGTTGCCCTGCAGCGTGCCGCCGCCGGTTACCTCCAGCGTGGCGGTTTTCAGCTTTGCGCTGCACTCCACCAGCGGCGCGTCAAACAGAATGCGGGTTGACGCCTGGATGCGGGCGGTCTGAATGCCGCTCGCCTGCAGCGCCCCGCTCTGCGGCTCATACTCGATAACCGCGCCGTCGGGAAAGGCCCAGTGCAGCGCGTCAGCCGAGGCGGAAGGCGCGGGATGGCTGTCGGAAAAGATGCCCGGCAGGATAAAGCCGGTATTCAGCTCGCCGCCCAGGCTCAGCACCAGCACCTGTTCGCCGATCGACGGCGCGCTCCAGGCGCGGGAGCGTCCGGCGCGGGCGCTGAGCCACGGCAGCCAGCCGGTTTCAATGTCGCCGCTGCGTACGCGGCAGCGCCCGCTCTGGGGATCCACCGCCGAGACGGTGCCGATGCGGATAAGGTTGCGCAGCAGGCGCAGGATTTCGCTGATATGTTCGTTCATGTCGCTAGTGTTACCTCGGGTGCATGCGGCCAGCAACGCAGTGCCGACCGCTGAGAGATGACAGGACAGCTTTAGCGCTGCCACTCGCTGACCAGCGCGCCGTGCACCCAGAGCTGCAGCGGTGCCTCGTCGTTCGCGGGCGGCGTCGGCTCGCCGGGAAAGGTGACCTGCAGCGCGCTGTCCGCCTGCGTGACCTGCACGCGCTCGCTCAGCTGCAGGCCGATGCTGAGCGTGCCGGCGGCGTCGGACGCGAAGGTAAAATCGCTGCGCCGTTTCTCGGCGTTGCCCATCATCTCCGGCTGGTTATCACGCAGCCAGGCGAGCAGCGGCACGATAACCGCCTCGATATCCTGCTCAACGTCGGCGAGGGTTAATTCCAGCCGGTAGCGATACTCAAAAGAGAGCGACGGCGCGCTGGTCGCCACCACCGTTCCGGCGGCTATCGTCATGGTCAGCCGCTCCGGGTTTTGCTGAAGCAGCGGCACGCTGCGGTTCAGCGCCGCGCGTAGCTGTTGAGGTTTCTGCATCTTGTTGCTCCTGACACGCTTTAATGGTTTCAATCTGCAGCCCGCACGACACGAGCGCAGCCTCTAGCTGACGGTTATCTGCCGCCAGATCGCCCTGGGTTTGCAGGCTGTTGCCTGGCACTGGACAGCTGTTCACGCGCGGACAGCCAGCCCAGATAATCGCGGGCGTTGTCGAAGGCGGGACGGCTGTGCAGCCGGATAAGATCGTCAGGCAGAGCGGCAGCAGACCACTCGCGTAACGCCTGATTTGCATCGGTTTCCCTCGCTATATGCACTTCACGGTTGAGGGCGAGGCGGCTGGCACGGCTCTGCTGCTGACGCAGCGCCGCCTCGCGTTTGCTGTTTGCCTGCGCCTCGTCACTCAGGCGGGCAATGGTCTGGTCACGGCTGGCGAGATCGGCGGAGAGCGCGAGGCTGATGCGCTGCGCCTCGCGGAGCTGCGCCCCGACCTGAACAACGCGCCAGCCGGTGAGAGCGAGCGCCAGCAGCAGCGCCGCCAGCAGCGCGAGACAGAGGCGCGTCATACCACGCCTCGCAGGCACCAGGCGCGCTCCCGCTCGCGCCGCTGCGCCAGCCCGGCGCTTTTCACGCCGTTCACGTAGATCCAGCGCGGCAGCTGGTCGCACGCCGCGCGCCAGCGCTGCTGGTTGAGATAGCTCGCCATGGTTGAGCGGCAGGCGGCGTCGGTGCCGACGTTAAAGGCAAAGCTCGCCAGCGCGTCCCAGACCGGCTGCGGCATCGCCACCGGCACGCAGAGAGAGAGCTGGCGTTCGACACGTATCAGATCGTCCACCAGATTCACCGCCACCTGGCGCTCGCTGACGACGCTCTGCGGCGTCACGCCTGCGGTATGGCCGATGCCGTTGGTCCAGACGCCAGCGCTGCACTGATAGGGCGAGGTGCGGCAGCCCTCTGCGTCGGCCAGCAGCTGCAGGCCGCCGGAGGAGATTTTCAACGTAGAGAATGACGGCAGCAGCGCGGCGATCCCCAGTACGGTGGCCACGGCGCAGCGCTTTGCGTTCTGGCTCAGGATCGCCTCCCTGCGCGCTGGCGCTGAAGCTCATAGGTTTTGCGGCGGTAGTGCCAGTTGATAAAAAAGGTCGCCACGTTAACCATCAGGGTGATGACCGCCACGCCGGAGCCGACCAGAAAAGCGATATCCTGAATGGTGTGACGGCCCAGCCACATCAGAAACAGGCTGACCAGGTAGTTAATCAGCGAGCTGGTTTTCTCCATCTTCAGTCCCACAGATTGACGGTTTCGCCGGTGGCCGCGTCCGGCAGATCGGGCAGCGTCAGGGCATAGCCGTGCGGCAGCACCGCGCCGCGTTCGGCGAGGCCGGGATTGGCGGCGTAAACCTGCTCGACCGCCTGCTGCGTGCGGCCGTAGTAGCGATAGCAGATCTCATCGACCGTATCGCCCTGGAGCGCGTAGATATTCATGGCGATAGCTCCCCATCAGGCCCGCGGACGGGCACGCTAAAATTGTGCGTCACTGTTGTTGTTCCCCGTTGGAGGTAATGTCGGCCAGCCCGGCTTCGGGCCGGCTTTGCGGTTGCGTGCGGCGGCGCTTGCGCGTCATCCGGTCTGCTCAGTCTCCCCGCTGCAGGGCAATGGCTCAACGCCAGGCCGCCCGCTGGAATATGGGCAAACAGCGAGATCGCGGCGCAAAAAAAACGGCACCCTGAGGGTGCCGTTAGCGCTTCCAGCTGGCCGTCGCCGAAGGGCGAGCGCGTTATAAGGAAAGGATGAGAATCAGTCGCTGTTTGTGCCTTGAGCCGTCGTATCTCATCGCCATACCTGCATTGTTATTTGTTGGTGGGTATCGCGGAGAACGAAACGGCAAATTCCTTGTTCTTTATCATCATATCGCCGGCAATCTCGGCAATCAGAGCGAGGGCCACTTCCCGGTCGCGTTCCCTGCAAACTCCTTCAGTGGTCAGACGTGCAATGAGCTCGACGCGCTCAAGCATTACCTGTTCTTGTAAATCAGTATCCACTTTCCCTCCCCCATCTTATAACTGTATATCTATACAGTAGCACAGCATGCAATCTGATATAAAGAAAATTAAGGCCCGAATACCCTCCTCTTAGGCTATTGATATAGCGACTTTTTTGGCGGCGTTAGCGCTAAGCCAAATGAGTAAAAAAGGCGGAAAAAGCGCGTCAGGGTGGCGCGTTCTGGCTGTATAAACCGCCCTCGCCAGCCGGTTTTGCCCGGTTTTTTACTGTCGGTTCGGGCCAATGATTTAACCGCGCTAATAGCCCTGGCCGATGCGCTATCCGCGTACAGTTAATGACAGAACTCGAACTGCAGGCTGATGCGTTCTGCTCAACAGGGCCAGCCTCCGCTTTACGCTTCGGCACCAGCTTCCAGCTGACCAGTCGGGTCAGCAGCGGTTGCTTATCGCCCAGCGCGTTGAGGTAGACCCCTTTAATGCGCGTAATCTCTTCGCCCCAGCTGTTGCACTCCTCCGCCTGTTGATACCAGACGCGCACCGCCAGCTCATCGCGACGCACGAACGGGCCGCCCTGGACGTTCACATAGGTGGCCCAGTCGCCGCTGTCGGCCGCCGCGCGCGCCTCGGCCAGCTCTGCGCTCAGCCCCTCGCCCTGAGTCAGACGGCGCAGCTCACGCCAGACGGTCACCGGCGCGCCGCCGACAAACTGAAACTGGCGGATATGCCAGCGCCCCGCCCAGGCGGAAACCGCGGCGGCGCAGTCGCGCAGCGGCTCGCCGCTCTCGCTGTCGCGCTCGCCGTCGAGGGCATAGCCGTCGATGTTTTTGGCGATATATTTCGCGATATAGCCCGTGGCGCTGCCCTTTTGCGGGTCGATGGCGGTGGTGTGGAAGCGGGCCTTGCGCGCTTTTTCGCCGGTCAGCTCTTCGCTGTCCTGCTGGCAGGCATATTCCGTCAGGATCTGGCGCACCTGTGCAGCCTGCTGGGGGCGCATAAACAGCAGCAGATGCCAGTGCGGCGTGCCGTCATGGTGGGGTTCAGCAACGCGGATGCCGAACAGGCGGATCTGCTCGCGGTGCAGCCTGGCGCGCACCTTTTGCCAGAGCTGACAGAGGTAGCGCTGCGTCTCAGCGGGGCTGGCACCGCCCCATTTGGGGTTGTGCTGGCCGCTAGTGAGCGTGGCGTGATAGCGCGCCGGCGCGGTCAGGGTGCAAAACTCGCCGATGTAGCCCATCTCATTGCAGATCGTCTCAAAGCCGCGAATGCGCGTCATCAGCTCGCATCGGCGAATGGCGGGATTGGCAACGCTGCCGTCATGCTTGTCGATCAGGCTGATGCGGTTGCCCTCTTCATCTTCCAGCTCCATGCCCTGTAAAAAGTCGCGGGTGCGCCGCTTCTGCTCGCGCCATTCGGCAATGGTGGCGCGGCTGGCATAGGGCGAACGCGTCTTACTGACCTGCGCCAGCGCAATCTGCAGATGCTCGCGCCATTCGGCGGCGAGACGGCGCAGCCGCCCTTTCCACCAGCTTTCACCCTGCATGCGCATGATCGCCGGCGTCACCTCTTCCGGTGCGAAGAGGCGCGTGGTGACCTTCTGCCACAGCGGCGGCGTCTGGCGGAATTCGCGTGTAAGGGTCGCGGCGGTCAGATAGAGGGAGTGGCTATAGCGCCAGTCCGATTCGCCGCCGTTCTGCCCGTGCAGCTGCACCAGCTCGGCGAAGATAAAGCTGGCGATATCCCCTGCCAGCCGATCGACATCGGCGCGCGCCATATCGGGCAGCTGGTTAAAGCGGCGCATCAGCTCCCACAGCGCGCCTGCCGCCGCTGCGGCACCCTTTTCCTGCGCCGCGTGGCCGCACAGCCGCGCGGCGGTGCCGTGCCCCATGGCGCCGAGCCGATACTGCGCGCTGACCCGCTCCAGGCGCGGCAGCAGGCGTTCGGCGAAGGCGCCTGTCAGCCAGTCCGCGGCGCTGGCCGGGCCGCGCTCGCGTTCCAGCTGGCCGTGACGCAGCCTGACCACGCGCTGCACCAGCGACGGCTGCTGCTCCATCGCCTTCCAGGCCTGTGAGATCGCGGCCAGCCGGCGGCTGCGCTGCTGCATAGCGGCGTGCGTAGGATAAGGCGAGGCGATAGCCTGACGCGGCGCGCTCCACGGCCAGAGAAAATGCTGCACTAGCGGCCGCCCTGATAGTGGCGGCCGCGCAGCTCGGCGATCGCCTGGCAGGCGACGCAGCGGGAGACGCCGCTCAGGGCACGGCGGCGCGCCTCGGGGATCGCGCTGTCGCACGCCTCGCAGAACAAGGCGCTGACGCCTTTCGGCCGCTGCGTCACCGCAGCGATATCGAGCGCCAGCTGCTCCGCCTGGCGCTGCTGTTCAATGTCCATGCTATCGACCATCAGCGCAGCTCCTGTGCTTCATTGCGGTAGCGCTGCGCTTCATAGCGAAGCAGCTCGGCAGCCTCGATACCGCTCAGGCCCTGGCGGCCGATATGCGTCGCCATCGCGGCCAGACGGTTTGCCACCGCCTGCGCGCGACCTTTACGTTCGTCGTCGCGCGCCGCGCTGAGCAGAGCGTTCAGCGCATCACTGTCGGCGTTAAAATTCGGGTATTTCATCTCATCTCTCCTGAATGTGGGCAAAGGGAGGCCCGACGGGTTGACGTCATTGTTTTGCGGTTAAGATCGATTATTCAGACAGATACTGGTCGGCGTCGGAAAAGGGACGCGGCATCAGCCTGCCCCAGCGCACCATTTTGTTCATGGCGGCAATAATCAGCGCGCGCCGCGCCTCATCGAAAGATTCAAAGGCGTTGCCCACCTCCTGAAGCCGGAAGCTGCCGGGGCTTTCCCGGTTCGCCAGCGTCAGCACGCAGAACTTAAATTCATCGCTCTGCCGGTTAAAGGCGACCAGCGCCGGATTACGGCTGTCGCTCCGCATTCGCCGCCAGCTTTTGCGAAACTCATCGAAGCTCATGGTCGCCGCAGGTTCAGACGGGCTATTCATCATAAGTGAATCAGACTGGCTGAAAATTAACAGAAAAAGAAAACAGCGTTTTCGCCGCGCTCGCTGGCCCCTTTTGCCCCTCTTCTGCTGCTGCGGCTGGTGCGCAGGGCGTCGCGCGCAGCCAGGCTAACAGGCGGTTTGCCTGAGCAAAAAGGGGCGAAACAGAAGATTTAACGCTGATTCGTAATAAAAGGAGCGCAGCTATGGCATTTGTAATATCAGGCCTCATAGGGCATCATCTCCAGTTAACCAAATGTCAGTCATATGCGATAACATTCACAACGCAGTGATGCTAATTCAAATATGTTAGTAACACAAGAGGAAGCTCAAAAATGTTAGTCACTAATTTTAACGGGAGCGGCGGGGCTATCCTCGACAGGCTGATTCAGGCCTATGGGTTTAAACAGAAATCGCAATATGCAGAGCATGTCGGTCTCTCTTCGAGCAACCTGGCAATGCGTTATAAAAGAGACGCTTTCCCGGCAGATCTGGTGGTGCAGTGCCTTATCGACACCGATGCGGAGCTGAACTGGATCCTCTACGGTCAGGGTAATCCCCCCAGCGCGGTGCAGGCGCTGACGGCGGAAAAAGGCAGCGAAAGTCACCCGATGAAGAGTCTTAACGATATCGAACGGGTAAAGTTAACAAATGGTGAACTCGCGCCTGTCGATTTTGTGACTCTGGAGAGCAAGCTGTTCCTTGATAAGGTCGCGCCTCACAGCAACCTGCTGGCGGTGATTGAAGGGGAGCAGCAGTACATCGTTAACCGCAGCTTTAAGGCGGTGGTGGACGGCAAATGGCTGCTGGATATTGAAGGCATGGCCAGCCTGCGTAACCTTTCGCGCCTGCCCGGCGGCCGGGTCAGAATCAGCGGCGGCGACGCAGAATTTGAATGCGCGCTGAACGAGATTTCCGCCACCGGCATCGTTGTGATGACCTTAATTTAATGGAGCCGCGTTTCGCCTCAGCGAACCGAACTGACAGATGAGATCCAGACTGACCCTTATCCTTCCGCTTCTCCTCCTCTGCGTAGCCGCTGCCTGGTACTGGCTGACGCCGCACTACAGCAAAGAGGATGAGGCTTACTACACATCGGTGTTCTGCGCGATTCATCATGACGACAGCCGCCGCTTTGTGGCGGATATGCGCACGGTTATCGAAGGCGGTAACTCCGACTATGCGCTGCAGAAAACCCACTTCCAGCCGCGCCTCGGCGAGCACATAGCGGAGGCCTGGCAGAAGCTGAGCGCCGGGCAAAAAGCGCAGGCCAGCGCCGACGCCGCCCAGTGCCGCGCCCTGCTCTCCGCCGCGCTGAATTAAGCTGCCCCCAGGCTGCGCCATGCCGTTACAGCGCGAAATCCGCGTGTTATCTTGTGGGTTTCGCAACATCTTTTCAGGCAAGCTCTAATGACAAAACTGCGGGTAGGCATTGTGTTCGGCGGCAAATCGGCCGAGCACGAAGTATCGTTACAGTCGGCTAAAAATATCCTTGATGCGATTGATAAGACACGTTTCGAGCCGGTGCTGTTAGGCATTGATAAGCAGGGTCAGTGGCATCTGAACGACGCCTCTGACTTTCTGATCAACGCGCAGGATCCGGCGCTGATCGCCCTTAACCGCGCTGGCGAAAGCGTGGCGCTGGTGCCGGGCGAGTCGCAGCAGCAGGTGATCGCCCGCCAGAGTGGCGATGCGCTGTCGCAGATCGATGTGATCTTCCCTATCGTCCACGGCACGCTCGGCGAAGATGGGTCGCTGCAGGGACTGCTGCGCATGGCGTCGCTGCCTTTTGTCGGCTCCGGCGTGCTTGGCTCGGCGGTCAGCATGGATAAAGATTTCACCAAACGTCTGCTGCGCGACGCCGGGCTGCAGGTCGCGCCCTGGATTAGCGTTACCCAGGCGCAGCGGCCACATATTCAGGCGGCGGAGATCGTCGCGCAGCTGGGCCTGCCGCTGTTTATCAAGCCGGCCAACCAGGGCTCTTCGGTAGGCGTCAGCAAAGTCGACAGCGTTGACGACTTCGACCGCGCGCTGGATCTCGCCTTTACCTTTGACCGTAAAGTACTTATAGAAACCGGCATCAAAGGCCGTGAAATCGAGTGCGCGGTGCTGGGCAACGACGAACCGCAGGCGAGCCCGTGCGGCGAAGTGGTGGTGCACGACGCCTTCTACTCCTACGAAACCAAATATATCAGCGAAACCGGCGCGCAGACGCAGGTGCCCGCCGCCATCGACGACGGGCGCAGCGAAGCGATCCGCGCCGTGGCGATCAAGGCGTTTCAGGCGCTGGAGTGCAGCGGAATGGCGCGCGTGGACGTTTTCCTGACGGAAGCGGGCGAGATTATTGTCAACGAGGTGAATACCCTGCCCGGCTTCACCAATATCAGCATGTATCCCAAACTGTGGCAGGCGGCGGGACTAAGCTATCGCGATCTTATTAGCCGCCTGATCGAGCTGGCGCTGGAGCGCCATCAGCAACTCAGCCAGCTTAAAAGCAGCGTGTAGGGATAAGGCGACGCGGCGGTTACGCCACGTCGCTGGCCAGCGTCAGGGTTCTGAAGGCGGGCGTGGTCTGGTTGCGCCCGTTGCGCTTGGAGAGATAAAGATTTTTATCCGCGGCGGATATGAGCTGGTTAACCAGGCTGTGCCAGTCGCGCTCTTCGCCCGCCTTGCCCTGCGCCAGCCCCAGGCTAACGGTAACGGTGACGGTGTTGCCCTGCAGCCAGAACTTCTCTTTGCCGATCGCCTGCCGCACCGCCTCCGCCAGCTGGTAGAGCCGGGCGGGTCGCGCGTCGAACAGCACAATAGCAAACTCTTCCCCACCGAAGCGGCAGATGCGCCCCTGCGCGCCCACCACCTGCTGCATCCGCAGCGCAATCTCCTCCAGCACGCCGTCGCCGGCGTCATGGCCGAAGTTATCGTTGATCGCTTTGAAATAGTCGACATCCAGCAGGATAACGCCGACGCTGCGCTGCGCCGAGAACGGCTCCTCTTTCAGGCTTTCATACAGCCCGGATCGCGACAGCAGCTGGGTCAGAAAATCGTAGTTGGCGCGCAGCGCCAGCCGCTGATTAAGCTGGCGCACCGCATCCATACTGACGGCGACAATCAGGGGGCTGATGGCGACGGTGGCCACGCCGAGACGCGCCGAGGTGAGATGGCTTAAGTGCAGCAGGTTATCGTTGCCCTGAATGTTCATTACGCCGTGCGATACCAGCACGATTTCGCTGATGCCGGTCAGCAGGATCGCCAGGCTGGTGACCGGGATCGGCAAGACGATGGCGCACCAGATCAGCGCCGGAACCGGAAAGGTCAGACTGCCGGCGCCGCCCATCATGGCGCCGACTCCCAGCGACAGCACTACGCTCAGCAGCGGCAGCCATTTGCCCGGCGAGAGCAGCGCGGCGAACGACAGGCTGCGCCAGTTGCGCGCCAGCAGGAACGGCAGCAGCATCAGGCCGGTGGAGAACTGTTCGCTGAACCAGTCGCCCCAGGCGGTGGCGAAGCGGGTATCAAAGCTCATATCCTGCGCCAGCCCGCCCCAGGTGGCGCAGGCGAAGGCGGCCAGCAGGCAGGCGGGAAAGATGCGCAGCGCGTTGTTTATCTGTCTGCGGTCGGAGTCGCGCAGGTAGTGCTTCACCAGCATCGAGACGGAGATAATGATAAACAGCAGGTTGGCGACGTTCAGGGTTACGGCGGGCCACGCCCAGCCGGAAAAGAGCGTGTCGTTCACCACCATGGCGGCGAAGCTGGCAACGTAGTAGCGCATGCGGTGCAGCCAGGGGTGGCGCACGATAACGGCGGCGACGATGGCGTTTACCGGCCAGAAAAGCGAGAGTTCTGCGGGCACGCGCAGATGGCTGCCCAAAAAACAAAACAGCAGGGTAATAAGAAACAGCGAGAGGAGATTGGTTATCGTGTTGTGCTCTGCAAACAGCTTAACGCGCATAGGTTTAAACCCTGTAGCCTGTAAATTGCCTGCTCCCTGCCCATCCCGGACGTTCGCCGCACGCCATTAAACCGCATCAGCCGCCCGGGCAATTCAGTGAATAAACGGCAGGGATCGGCGCTACTCGCGATGTGGGCTGCGCCGCCTGGCTTACAGCGCAGAGATTATGCCTTAAATAAAAAAATCGGCTATCCGAGATATCCGATTTTTAGCGCGGTCAGCCTGGGTGCGACGGCGGGTGGCAGGGCCCGATCGCAAAGACGCAAAAGCGGCATCCTTGCCGGCTCGGCCCGCAACATCCCTGTTGCGGGACGCTTTGCTCTTCGTACCCTGCCACCCGCCTGGTTGAACGCCGGTGCGGCCTGAAAAAGCGCAACTGCGTTACTTCACCGCGACCGGCCACTGGCTAAGGCGAATGCCGCGCTTATCCGCATTGTCGCCGAAATCCTTCAGCACCGCCTTCACGTCGGGATCCAGATACTCAGCGTTATCGTGATCCACGATCACCACGCTGTTCTCCGGGATCTCCGCCAGCAGCCCCTGCAGTTTCGGATTGTGCAGAAAGGTCAGATTCTGCTGAAAGCGCAGCACATAGTGATCGTCATAGCGCGTCAGCTGCAGCGCATTGCGGTGGCTCTTATACAGGCTGTAGAGCATCTGCGTCGCCAGACCGATACCGATGCCCATCAGCATGCCGAAGACGATAATGCCGACGATGGTGGCGAGGAACGGCACGTACTGCTGCGCGCCCATGCGGAACTGCTCCACGAACAGCTGCGGCGTCGCCAGCTTATAGCCGGTATAGATCAGCACCGCCGCCAGGCTGGCCAGCGGAATGGCGTTCAGCATATCGCTGAACCAGAGCCCGCAGATCAGCAGCAGCACGCCGTGGATCAGAATAGAGAGTTTGGTCTGCGCGCCAGTGTTAACGTTCACCGAACTGCGAACGATCACCGCCGTAATCGGCATCGCGCCCAGCAGGCCGGCGCTGAGATTGCCGATCCCCTGCGCGAACATCTCACGATTGGGCGACGGCGGTGGATTTTGCGGGCGCAGCTTCTTCAGCGCCTCCTGGCTCAGCAGCGTCTCCAGGCTGGCGACCAGCGCCAGCGTCACCGCCACCACCCAGACCGACGGGTTTTGCCACGCGTTCCAGGCTGGACGCTCTATCTGCGCCGTCAGCGCGGAGAAGCTGTCGAACGACGGCAGCGCAATGCGCGACAGCTGATCGGCCATCTCCGGCATCAGCCGTCCGCCGAAAACCGTGGCGGCGCAGCCGAACAGCACCGCCACCAGCGGCCCCGGTATCCATCCCAGCGCACCCGCCTTCTTCACCATCGGCGTGGTCCACAGCCAGAGGATCGCCAGGCTGCCGCCAGCGACCAGCATCGCGGGCGCGGAAAAGGTCGTAGCCCCGCTGGCGAATCCAGCCAGGCCGGCATCGCCCTCAATACCGAACGCCACCGGGATCTGCTGGATAATCAGCAAAATACCGATAGCCGCCAGCATGCCCTTAATCACGCTGCCTGGCACCAGCGAGATAAACCGCCCGGCGCGCAGCAGGCCGAGGCCACACTGCATCAGGCCAGCCAGCACCAGCGCGGTAAGGAAAGCGCTGAAGCTGCCGAGCGTCTCGACCGAGGCGACGACAATCGTCACCAGACCCGCCGCCGGGCCGCTGACGGCAAAGCGCGACGGGCTAAGGGCGGTGACCAGCAGCCCGCCGATCACCCCGGTCAGCAGGCCGACGAACGGCGGCAGACCGCTCGCCTGCGCAATGCCCAGGCAGAGCGGCAGCGCAACCAGAAAAACCACCAGGCCGGCAGGAATATCCTGACGAAGCGTATTCACATTCATGGCGAAGATTCCTCTGCTGATTGCTGGATTAACTCTTTAAGGTGGCCCGACTGCAGATCGTAAACGCAGCCGAACAGATCTAACGTCTGGCCCGCGCGCCATGCGTCGCGCACCGGCGCGGCGGCGGCGAGGCGGGCGAACTGCGCCAGCACGTTCACCTCCACCAGCCGGTTCAGCGTCTCCGCGGCTGGCTGCGGCTCGTCCGGCAGCGCCTCTCCTAATGCCTGACGCAGCGCGGTGATACGGCGCGCCAGCGCTGAATCTTCGTGCGCCAGCGGGCTTCGCGGCAGATCAAGCGCCGCCTGGACGCCGCCGCAGCCGTAGTGGCCGCACAGCACGATGCGCTTTACGCCGAGATAGATGATGGCGTACTGCAGCACGCTCATCAGGTTGTCATCGCCGTCGACCACCATATTGGCGATATTGCGATGCACGAAGAGTTCGCCGGGGTGCGAGCCGGTCAGAACCTCGGCCGGGACGCGGCTGTCTGAACAGCCAATCCAGAGGGAGTGTGGTTTTTGTTGATGGAGGTATTGTTCAAAATAGTCAGGGTTACGCTCGCGGCGCTGCAGCGCCCAGCTGCGATTTTTCGCTAATAAAGGTTTCAGTGTCGTCACAATCATCTCTCTCAACAACCGGGGATCCCATATTCAGGCCAACAAGGTGGCGAACCGGCTCACAGTTAACCGGTATGGGTCAAAGGAATAATGCAGTTGATGGCAGGAATTGTTTATAGACGTTTATGTTTAATTACGCACCCGTAATTTCTTTTCAGACCAGAACAGCCCGATTTTTGTAAGGAATAATTCAGTTCAGGTAAATTTCAGGTAAAGCTATTTAAGCAGGGCTAATTCAGATGGGATGAAAAGCTCATATAAAATAGCTAACTATCAACAGATTAAAATAACCACTTATTTAAAATGGCTTTTGGGCTGACAAATAATGACATTTTAGCGTGTCCCGCTGTTAAGCAGGCTCAGTTACCAGCGGCACTTTAATACAGATAAATCCGAATTACATTTTTAATCAATAGCGTTTACCACTGGCTGCGAGCGAAAAAGGCAGCGTAATAAACTTAATAAAAGTGCTTTTGAAAGTAAGAGATAATTAAATTAGTTTGCATGAATATAGTTACCAATAACGTAAATAGCGGCGGTCAGAAAAACAGAGCCCGACGACGCGGGCTCTTTCGCTTGACGAATTATTTACCGTTCCACGCTTTCAGCTGCGCATCGCGCGTTGAGAGCTGCTGCTGCGGCGTCAGCTTGTTGTAGTTTTCCGCCATGCCGCTCTCCCAGTCGCCATAGAGCGGATTAGGCAACACGATAAACTGAGTGCCGAACAGCGCGTGGTTCTGGCTGACAAAGGCGCGACGCTGCGCGTTGCCCTGATGCCAGGTCGCCGCGCCAAAATCGTTCAGGTTATCGCCGACGTAGAGCACCACGTTATAGCCCGCCGCTTTGATGGCGTCGAAACGTGCCTGCTTGTTTGAGCTGCCGGTGCTGAGGCGCACGGTCTGCGGCGTCACCTGCGGGAAGCCAAGCTGCGTCAGGTTGGCGACGGTGGCATCGAAATCCTTCTGGTCGCGGTTCGACACGTAGAAGAGCGTGCCGCCGTGCGAGGTAACGTAGCGGGCGAAATCGACCGCGCCGGGCACCGCCAGCGCCTGCTTCGCCTGAGTCCATGTTGACCAGGTTTGCGCGCTGAACGGCTGGCCGTTTTTCGCCTGCCAGGCGCTGTAGGCGCTGTTGTCGATCATGGTTTCATCGAGATCGACGATCACCGCTTTGGGCTTGCCGGTCAGCGACGGCGCGGCGTCAAACGCCAGCCGCGCGCCGTTAAAGGCCTGCCACGTCAGCGCCTGATACTCGCCGGACTGCTGGAACCAGTTAAGGGCCAGCACCGACTGCTGGCCGAGCTGCTGCTGCGCATGTTGCGCCGACTGCGGGGCGCAGCCCGACAGCATCAGCGCCATCAGGCCGCTGGTCAGCAGCGTTGCGGTTATTTTCATCCTGTTATCCTTAAGCCGAAAGTGGGAAGAGGTAACGCTTTAAAAATGTAGCAGTTAACCTAAGCTGAATGCAGCTAAACGCCTCAGAGGAGATTCATATGGGAATCCGCGTACGCTCTGCCCTGCTCGATGCGCTGGAGTGGGTGGAATATGCCTTTCAGCCCGCCGGGGAAGCGCCGCCCGACAATGTCGCCTACGGCCATCAGCGCCACAGCGCAACGGTGGTGGATGATGAGGCCAACGTGCCGCCAAAAAGCTGCGAGTCGGACGGGATTATTGGCCTGGGCACCCGGCCGGTCGCGGTCTATACCGCCGACTGCCTGCCGGTGCTGATCGCCGATACCCAGCAGCGGCGCGTGGCGGCGGTACATGCCGGGCTGAAAGGCACGCTGGCGGGCGTGCTGGAGCGCGCCATAGCAAGGCTGTGTGAAGCGGGCAGCTCGCCCGACAGCCTCTGTGTCGCTATCGGCCCGGCTATCGCGCCCTGCTGCTATGAGCTGGGCGAAGAGATGCTGGGCGTTATCGCGCCTGCGCGCTCCGACCCCGCGTCACCCTGCTGGTGCCGCGAGCAGCCACAGAATCCGCTCGCCGTCAGGCCGCAGGCGAAGGCGACCCGCAATGGCGTCTGGTTCGATCTGCCGCAGCTGGCGACAGAGCGACTGATCGCGGCGGGCGTACCGGCGGCTAATATAGAGAACGTGCGCTTTTGCACCTACTGCATGGCGGAAACCGGCTCCAGCTATCGCCGCAATACCCACTTCAACAGCGGCTACCAGTCGCGCTTCTCATGGATACGCCGTCGGGAGAGCTAAGGCCTGCTTTTTTGATGCGCCTCACAGCGCGGCAAACTTTCACTTTTTTTTAACATCACGGCAGCTACATTACACTCATCCGACCACTTAACTGAGTGATGCCGCCGTGAAGAGTCCCGCCTACCCTGCTCTGTTCGCCCCGCTCGATCTGGGGTTTACGCAGCTGCGCAACCGCTTCCTGATGGGTTCGATGCATACCGGACTGGAAGAGCATCCCGAGGGCGCGCAGCGCCTTGCCGCGTTTTATGGCGAGCGCGCGCGCGAAGGCGTCGCGCTGATCGTCACCGGCGGCGTCGCCCCCAACGCGCAGGGAGTGGCCATAAAGCATGGCGCGACGCTGGTCTCGCCGGAGCAGTGCGACTGGCATCGCCCGATCACCGACGCGGTACATGCGGAAGGCGGCAAAATCGCCCTGCAGATCCTGCATACCGGCCGCTACAGCTACCAGCAGGATCTGGTGGCCCCCTCGGCGATTCAGGCACCCATTAACCCTTATCTGCCGCAGGAGATGAATGAGCAGACGATCCTGCAAACCATCGACGATTTCGCGCGCTGCGCCCGGCTGGCGCGGCAGGCAGGCTATGACGGCGTGGAGATTATGGGCTCAGAAGGCTACCTGATTAATCAGTTTTTAGCGCCGCGCACCAACCAGCGCAGCGACCGCTGGGGCGGCGACGCTACGCGCCGACAGGCGTTTGCGCTGGCCGTTACCCGCGCGGTGCGCGACGCCGTGGGCTGCGACTTTATCGTGATCTTTCGTCTGTCGATGCTCGATCTGGTGGAGGACGGCAGCTCGCTGGAAGAGACACTGGCGCTGGCGGCGGAACTGGAAAAGTGCGGCGTCACCCTGTTCAATACCGGCATCGGCTGGCATGAAGCGCGCGTTCCAACCATCGCCACTTCGGTACCGCGCGCGGCCTTCGCCACGGCGGCGCAACGGCTGCGGCAGCATGTTTCGGTGCCGGTGATCGCCACCAACCGCATCAACCATCCGCAGGTCGCCGAGCAGCTGCTGCAGAGCGGCTGTGCGGATATGGTGTCGCTGGCACGTCCGTTTCTCGCCGACGCCGCCTTTGTCAGCAAATCGGCGCGCGGCGCGGCGCAGAGCATTAATACCTGTATCGCCTGCAACCAGGCCTGCCTCGACCAGATCTTTGTGGGTAAGGTCACCTCCTGTCTGGTGAATCCGCGCGCCTGCCACGAATCCCTGATGCCGGTCACGCCCTGCGCTGCGCCGAAGTTTATCGCGGTGGTGGGCGCCGGTCCGGCGGGCATGGCCTTTGCGCTGCAGGCGGCGCAGCGCGGCCATCGGGTGCAACTCTATGAAGCTGACGACGCCATCGGCGGCCAGTTTAATATCGCGCGCCAGATCCCGGGCAAAGCGGAGTTCAGCGAAACCCTGCGCTACTTTGCCCACCAGCTTGCCGCCGCTGGCGTCAGGATATCTACCGGCCGCCGGGTAACGGCGGCAGATCTGGACGAGGCCGATGAGGTGGTGCTGGCGACCGGCATTCAGCCGCGCACGCCAGCGATCCCCGGCATCGATCATCCCAGCGTGCTGAGCTATCTTGAGGTGCTGCGCGACAAAAAACCGGTGGGCCGCCGCGTCGCCATTATCGGCGCAGGCGGCATCGGCTTCGATACCGCCATGTACCTCTCTCAGCCGGCAGAAGAGCAGAACAGCGAAAGCTTCTGCCGCGAATGGGGCATCGATCTGACGCTGGCGCAGCGCGGCGGCCTGACGCACCCCAGGCCGCTGCCTGCCGCGCGCGCCATCTGGCTGCTGCAGCGCAAGCCGGGTAAACCGGGCGCGGGGCTGGGCAAAACCACCGGCTGGATCCATCGCGCCACGCTGCAGGCGCGCGGCGTGCAGATGTGGGGCGGCGTCGAGTATCTGGCGATCGATGATAAGGGGCTGCTGCTGCGCCGTGATGGCGCAGTGGAGAGAGTGGCGGTGGATAACGTGATTATCTGCGCCGGTCAGGAGCCGCAGCGTGCGCTGGAGGCCGCGCTGCGTGCGCGCGGCAAAGCCGTTCACCTTATAGGCGGCGCCGACGTGGCGCTGGAGCTGGATGCCCGCCGGGCGATTGCCCAGGCGGTGCAGCTGGCGCTGGCTATCTGATCAGCGCATCTTTACCGCGCGCAGCACCACGAACTTCTGGTTCGAAGCCACCAGCGTGCAGTTGCCGAACAGTTTTTTCAGCTTGTGGTGATAGTCGAGGTGGCGGTTGCCGACGATGCGCAGCTCGCCGCCGTACTGCAGGCAGCGTTTGGCGTCGCGGAACATCTGCCACGCCAGGTGGTCGGTGACGGCGTGCTGCTGATGGAACGGCGGGTTGCAGAGCACGGCATGCAGGCGGTCTGAAGGGTAGCCGCTCAGCACGTTGTTGACGCGAAACTGGCAGCGCGCCAGATCCTGCGGCCGGTTCACCTCGACGTTAAGCTGGCTCGACGCCACCGCCATATAAGACTCATCGAGAAAATGCACCTCCGCCTGCGGATTGCTCTCCAGCGCCATCAGGCCGATCACCCCGTTGCCGCAGCCGAGATCGACAATCTCGCCTTCGATATTTTCCGGCAGGTGCTGCATAAAGAGGCGTGCGCCGATATCCAGCGAGGTGCGCGAGAAGACGTTGGCGTGGTTGTGGATCTGGTACGGCGTCCCGTCCAGCGGCCAGACGGTGGTCGATGCCTGCGGTGCCAGCGTCGGTGCGCTGAACTGGGTATAGATCAGACGCGCTTTTTTCCACGCCAGCGAGGTACGGGTGTCGCCGAGGATCTTCTCGAACAGCTGCAGCGTCGAGTTGTGGATCTCTTTGGCGCGCGCCGCCGCCAGGATCACCGTATCGGCGGTCACCACTTCGCGCAGGGCGCGCAGCTGCTGCTCCAGCAGCGCCAGGGTTTTCGGCACCTTAATCAGCACCGCCGCCGGCGCGGCGGGCAGCGGATCGAGGCTGCTGAGAAAATGCACTTCGCCGTCGTCGAGCGCGTTCAGGCGCAGGTTTTGCCGCGTCGCCTGCTGGCTGAGCCAGGAGTCGCTGACGTGCCAGACCGGACGCGGGTTAAGCGCGCAGGTGAGCGCGCCGAAGCTGTCGTTGAACACCAGGATCGGCCCTTCCGGCAGCGTCTGCTGCAGCAGATATTCATCCGCCGCGTCCCACGCCTGAAGCGGGCTCTCTTCACGCATTTGCGGAAAACGATGCAGGATCAGGGTGCGATCCACTAGTTCAAGTTGGCTCATGAATTCTCCGGCTGGTACAATCTGGCTGTTTTACGCCCTAAAAAGGGGGCGCAGTATACTGTCTTTCGCCGGGAATCCCTAATGTCCTCACTTATCTATCTGCAGGGTTATCCTGAGAACATCCTTCAGCAGGTGCAGACGCTGATCGACAATGAAAAACTTGGCGCTTTTTTGCAGCAGCGCTATCCCGACACCCACGATATCGTTAGCGATAAAGCGTTATACGACTATACCCAGGCGCTAAAAAATCGCTTTATGCGCAACGCTCCGCCTATCAATAAAGTGCTCTGGGACAATAAAATCAAGGTGATGAAGCACGCGCTCGGCCTGCATACGGCGGTATCGCGCGTTCAGGGCGGCAAGCTTAAGGCCAAAGCGGAGATCCGCGTCTCGACCTTTTTCCGCCTCGCCCCCGAGCCCTTTCTGCGCATGATCGTGGTACACGAGCTGGCGCACCTGAAAGAGAAAGAGCACGACAAGGCGTTCTATCAGCTCTGCTGCCATATGGAGCCGGACTACCATCAGCTGGAGTTCGACGCCCGCCTCTGGATGACGGATCAGGCGATGCGCGGCAACGCCGCCTAAAGGAACTCCTGCGCTTTCTGGATCAGGCTGGTTTTGGTCAGCGCGCCGAGGAAACGCTTCTCCTGCGGATTATTCAGCACCGGCAGGCGCTCCAGCGTGACGCGCGCGAACGCCTCCCAGCCTTCTCGCATGCTCTGGTTCTGGTAGACGAAGGGAAAGTTATCGTCCATTACCGTAGAGACCGGCGAATCCAGCGTGATCTCCTGCGCCAGCACCTTGCGCGCAATATCGTGGATCGACACCACGCCGAGAAAGGCACCCGCCGCGTTGATAACGTAGACGTAGCGCTCGCGCTTCAGCGAGCTGACCGCCAGCGCCTGACCAACCGACTCCTGCGGCTGCAGCGCCGCTCCCGGAATAATCAGCTGCGCCACGCGCATATTGTCGAAGTCATATTTCGCCTCCGAGCGGTGAAAGTGGTTGCCGACCACCGGATAGGTGCTGGCGGACTGCAGGCGGTAGACCACCATCGACGCCAGCACGGCGGCGATCATCACCGGAAAGAGCAGCGAGCTGTTGAGCGTCATCTCCAGCACCATCAGGATCGCCATCAGCGGCGCCTGGCTGACCGCGGCCAGCACCGCCGCCATACCGATCGCCGCGTAAAGCAGCACGTTGCCGAGCGGCAGATGCAGCGCCGCGCCCAGCGTCGCCAGCGCCACGCCCAGCAGCGCGCCGATCAGCAGCGACGGCGTAAACAGGCCGCCTACCGCGTTGGAGCCGACCGACAGGGTGGTCGCCAGCGTCTTCAGCACCAGCAGCAGCAGCAGGCCGGGCAGCAGATAGTCGCCCGCCATGATTTTAACGATCACTTCATAGCCGTTGCCCAGAATATCGGTGGAGATCAGCGCCAGCAGCCCCACCGCCAGGCCGCCGGCACCCAGCCGCAGCGGCAGCGAACGGATATGACTGAACAGCGCTTTGCTGCGCGCGATAAGCTTAATCAGCAGCCAGCCCGCCAGCCCGGCCGCCAGGCCAATAACCACCGTCAGCAGCAGGCTGCTGAGGTCCATCTGAAAGCTGGCATCCGCCAGCGGATAGAGCGCGTTGCGGAAGCCCAGCGACCACATGGTCATCACGGCGACCGAAGAGGCGATGACCAGCGGGATCAGACGCTGCAGCGCCGAGATGCCGAAGGCGATTTCCGCGACGAAGATCGCCGACGCCAGCGGCGCGTGGTAGACCGATGAGAGCCCTGCGGCGGCGGCCATCGCCACCACATCGCTGTTTTTCAGGTTGAGTGCGGCGGGCATACAGCGGCCCAGCACGCTGCCGCACAGCGCGGAGAGCTGCACCATCGGCCCCTCTTTACCGATAGAGGCGCCCGATCCGATGCTGGCGATAGAGGAGAGCGCGCGAAACAGCGAGGTACGGGTCGGCACCGCATCGAGCCGCGCGTTAATGACCTCCAGATAGTCGGTCTTAACCGTCTGCTGCTGCTCGATACTCACCGCGTAGCGCAGAAAAAATCCCGCCAGCACGCCGCCCGCGCCCACCAGCAGCGGCCAGAAGATCCACGGCCAGACGTGCATCGCCACGGTAATCTCACTGTCGCTGCTGAACAGCACGCGGTTGATCAGCTCAATAACGCCGCGAAACGCCAGCGTCACCAGCGACGCCGCGACGCCTACCGGGATTGCGACCAGCAGCGTGGTCCAGTTCAGTGCGTGTTTACTTCCTTTCAAGCGCCTTCTCCACCTTTTTCAGCCAGTCGCCGTTGCGTCATCACTATATTGGAAGGCGGATCGCAGGATCAAATACCCCTTCTTTCCGACGCTTGCGCCCGCTCGCCTGCATGCTACTCTGCCGCTATTTGCCGCAGGAGAGCCGATGTGATCCGTTTTGCTATTGTGGGAACCAACTGGATAACGCGCCAGTTTATCGATGCCGCGCATGAAACCGGCCATCTGCGCCTGAACGCCATCTATTCGCGCACGCAGCAGCAGGCGGAGGCCTTCGCCGCTGACTATCCCTGTTCGCATCTTTTTACCTCGCTGGAGGCGCTGGCCGCCAGCGATCTTATCGACGCGGTCTACCTGGCGAGTCCGAACGCCCTGCACTGCGAGCAGGCGCTGCTGTTTATGTCGCACGGCAAGCACGTTATCTGCGAAAAGCCGCTCGCCTCCAACCTGCATGAGGCGGAGCAGATGATCGCCTGCGCCCGGCAGCATCAGGTGATCCTGTTCGAGGCGTTTAAAACCGCCAGCCTGCCTAATTTCGCGCAGCTGCAGCAGGCGCTGCCCGCCATCGGGCCGCTGCGCAAAGCGCTGTTCAGCTACTGCCAGTATTCGTCGCGCTATCAGCGCTACCTCGACGGCGAGCATCCCAACACCTTTGATCCGCGCTGGTCTAATGGCTCGATAATGGATATCGGCTACTACTGCCTGGCGACGGCGGTGGCGCTGTGGGGCGCGCCGCAGGGGGTGAAGGCCAGCGCGACGCTGCTGGCGAGCGGCGTTGACGGCCACGGCAGCGTGCTGCTCGACTATGGCGACTTCGACGTCACGCTGCTGCACTCCAAGGTCAGCGACTCGCGCATCGCCAGCGAAATTCAGGGCGAAGCGGGTTCGCTGCTGATCGAAAAGCTGTCGGAGATGCAGTCGGTCAGCCTGGCGCTGCGCCAGAGCGCCCCACAGGTGCAGGATCTCAGCCAGCCTCAGCATATCAATACCATGCTTTATGAGGCCCACACCTTTGCGCAGCTGGTGCGGCAGCGTAGCGTCGAGCATCCGGGGCTGGAGCGCGCGCGCATCACCGCCGCGCTGCTGACCGAGATCCGCCGCCAGACCGGCGTCATTTTCCCTGCCGATCATCGGCTTGTGTAAATATGTCTAAATATGAATGGTCCGCTATTGCCTCTTTCCCGGCCAGCGCCTATCTTAACTGCCAGCAAAGGGGAGTAACTTGTGAGCTGTACGATCGTCATTACGATGCCTGAGCATCCGGTCGGCAGGCAACCCGGAATCTGATTCTGCGTTGTAAGTGAGACCTTGCCGGAAGGCGAGGTTTGCTTACATCTTTGTAAAGCGGCTGACGTCTTCTGACTTCAGCCGTTTTTTATTTCAGGGCAGGAAACGCTATGCAGACTGTAGGAACGCCTCTTCTCTGGGGCAGCTTTGCGGTAGTGGTGCTTATCATGCTGGCGATCGATCTCTTTTTACAGGGACGTCGTGGCTCGCAGACCATGAGTTTTAAACAGGCGGCCGTCTGGTCGCTGATTTGGGTGTCGGTGTCGCTGCTGTTTAGTGCCGCCTTCTGGTGGTATCTGGAGGGGAGCGCCGGGCGCGAAGTCGCCACCTCACAAACCCTGGCGTTTTTAACCGGTTACGTGCTGGAAAAAGCGCTGGCGGTCGATAACGTCTTTGTCTGGCTGATGCTCTTCAGCTACTTCTCTATTCCCGCTGCGCTGCAGCGCCGCGTGCTGATTTACGGCGTGCTGGGCGCGATTGTGCTGCGCACCATTATGATTTTCGCGGGCAGCTGGCTGGTAACGCAGTTTAGCTGGATCCTCTATCTGTTCGGCGCGTTCCTGCTGCTGACCGGCCTGAAGATGGCCTTCGCCAAAGAGGATGATGAAAACGCGGTGGGCGACAAGCCGGTGGTGCGCTGGCTGCGCAAGCATCTGCGCATGACCGACGAGCTGGAGGGCGAGAAGTTTTTCACCCGCCGGAACGGCGTGCTGTTTGCCACGCCGCTGCTGCTGGTATTGATTATGGTTGAGCTGAGCGACGTGATTTTCGCGGTCGACAGTATCCCGGCGATCTTTGCCGTGACCACCGATCCCTTTATCGTGCTGACCTCTAACCTGTTCGCTATTCTCGGCCTGCGCGCGATGTACTTTCTGCTGGCCAACGTCGCCGAGCGCTTCTCGATGCTCAAATATGGCCTGGCGATCGTGCTGGTGTTTATCGGCATTAAGATGCTGATCGTCGAGTTCTATCATATCCCGGTGGCGGTCTCGCTGAGCGTCGTCGGCGTGATCCTCGGCTCGACCCTGTTGATCAACACCTGGGTGAATCGCAAAAGGGACCAGAAAAAACTCTCGCAATAATCCGCTACAGGGGCAGGTAATGCCCCTGTTTTATTTTGCCAGCCCCGGATGCGACATTTCATCGCTCTGTCACACTCTCTTCATACAGCATAATAGAAACCCGATCCTCCTCTCAGCGGCAGAATTATCTCTTTCCTCGCCCGCTCTTTTCCTTATACTTCGCCGGGCAAACCGCTTCAGGCGCGTTAATCGACGCCCTCTGAAGCCACATCCCGCTACAACGTAAAGAACAATTATGCAGAACTCACTTTCCGGTCGTCTGGGCGCGCTACTCGCAGGAAGCCTGGTGAAACAAATTATGGTAGGGCTGGTGGCCGGCGTGGCGCTGGCCTGGGTCTCGAAGGATGCCGCGCTGGCCGTCGGCCTGCTGGGCGAGCTGTTCGTCAGCGCGCTGAAGGCGGTTGCGCCGCTGCTGGTGCTGGTGCTGGTGATCGCCTCGATCGCTAATCATCAGCAGGGTCAGAAGACCAATATCAAACCGATTATCGCGCTCTATCTGTTAAGCACCTTTTTTGCCGCGGTGATTGCGGTAGTGTTCAGCCACCTGATGCCGCAGACGCTGACGCTGGCGGTGGGCAAAACCGAGATTACGCCGCCGTCGGGCATTACCGAGGTGCTGCGCGGTCTGCTGATGAATATGGTGGCGAACCCGATTACCGCGCTGATGGAAGCAAATTATATCGGCATTCTGGTATGGGCGATCGGTCTCGGTCTGGCGTTTCGTCACAGCACGCCCGGCACGCGCGCCCTGCTTAATGACGCCTCCAGCGCCGTTACCTGGCTGGTTCGCTGCGTGATCCGCTGCGCGCCAGTCGGCATTTTCGGCCTGGTGGCCTCGATTCTGGCCTCTACCGGCTTTGGCGCGCTGTGGCAGTATGCGCACCTGCTGGCGCTGCTGCTGGGCTGTATGGCGCTGATGGCGCTGGTGGTGAACCCGATGCTGGTCTACAGCAAAATCCGCCGTAATCCCTATCCGCTGGTGTTTACCTGCCTGCGCGAGAGCGGCGTGACCGCCTTTTTTACCCGCAGTTCTGCTGCCAATATTCCGGTGAATATGGCGCTGGCGAAACGCCTGAAGCTGGATGAGGATACCTATTCGGTGTCGATTCCGCTGGGCGCGACCATCAGTATGGCGGGCGCCTCTATCACCATTACCGTGCTGACGCTGGCGGCGGTGCATACGCTGGGGATTCAGGTGGACGTGTCGACCGCGATTCTGCTGAGTCTGGTAGCGTCGCTGTGCGCCTGTGGCGCTTCGGGCGTGGCGGGCGGTTCGCTGCTGCTGATCCCGGTGGCCTGTAATATGTTCGGTATTCCCAACGAGCTGGCGATGCAGGTGGTGGCAACCGGTTTTATTATCAGCGTGATGCAGGATTCCGCCGAAACGGCGCTGAACTCCTCGACCGATATTCTGTTTACCGCCGCGGTCTGTCAGGCGGAAGCCGAGCGGGAAACCAGCCGGGCTTAATCGATAGCTATGCGGCTGAGGTTGCGGTTAAAGCCGCAGCCAAAGCCGTCTCATCCGCGCACAGGCTCGTCGTTACCTTTCGCTATTGTTGTCTGTTAGCGTCGTGCCGTCGCGGTGTATTGCCGTCTGTTAGCGTCGTGCCCTCGCGGGCGGCATGGACCGATCGCAAAGGCGCTTTTCGCATCCCTGCTCGCTCGGCCCGCGCCATCCATGGCGTGGGACGCTTTGCTCCCCGTTCCATGCCGCCCGCTCTCTGAGCTTTTGTGCCGCCTGAAGCAGCGCCGTCTGAAGCAGTGATTTATAACGTAACGCCGCTTTTAAAAATCGCCAGCTCGCGGAAATCGTTCTTCTCGTTATTGGTCAGCTCGCCGCTGGCTATCGCCACGATGGTGTCGACGAAATCTTCCAGCAGCGCATCCATGCTCATCCCTTCCAGCAGACGGCCCGCGTTAAAATCGATCCAGTGCGGCTTCTTCTCCGCCAGCGGCGTGTTGGTCGCCAGCTTCACCGTCGGTACAAAACCGCCGTAGGGGGTGCCGCGCCCGGTGCTGAACAGCACCATATGGCAGCCCGCGCCCGCCAGCGCGCTGGTGGCGACCGCGTCGTTGCCCGGCGCGCTCAGCAGATTCAGCCCCGGCGTTTTCAGCCGCTCGCCATACTTCAGCACGTCCACCACCTGGCTGGAGCCCGCTTTCTGGGTGCAGCCCAGCGACTTCTCCTCCAGCGTGGTAATGCCGCCCGCTTTATTGCCCGGCGACGGATTTTCATAAATCGGCTGCTGATGATCGATAAAGTAGCGCTTGAAGTCGTTGATCATCGCCACGGTCTTCTCAAAGGTCGACTCATCGCGGCAGCGACTCATCAGAATACGCTCCGCGCCGAACATTTCCGGCACCTCGGTCAGCACCGTGGTGCCGCCGTTGGCGATCATCTGATCGGAGAAACGCCCCAGCAGCGGGTTAGCGGTAATGCCGGAGAAGCCGTCGGAGCCGCCGCACTCCAGCCCGAACTTCAGCTCGCTCAGCCTGCCCGGCTGGCGTCGGTCGTGACGCATCGCCTCATACAGGGCGCGCAGATGCTCCAGTCCCGCTTCTACCTCGTCGTCGTGCTGCTGGCACACCATAAACTGAATGCGATCGCTTTCCGGCAGCCCCAGCGTCTCGCGGAAGGCATCGACCTGGTTGTTTTCGCAGCCGAGGCCAATTACCAGCACCGCGCCGGCGTTAGGGTGGCGCACCATATTTTGTAGCATGGTGCGGGTATTCTCATGATCCTGACCCAGCTGCGAACAACCAAAGGTATGGCTGAACAGAAACGCACCGTCGGTGCCCGCCGCGTTATCGGTCTCTTTCAGAAAACGCTGCAGGATCTGACGCGCTATGCCGTTAACGCAGCCGACGGTCGGCAGGATCCACAGCTCGTTGCGGATCCCGACATCACCACTGGCGCGGCGATAGATCTGCACCTCGCGATCGCCCGGCTGCGGCGGCACCTCAACAAACTCCGGTCGGTAGTCGTACTCGTCGAGATCGCTCAGGTTGGTGCGTGCGTTGCTGGAGTGGATCACCTCGCCTGCGGCGATCGGCTGCGTGGCGTGCGCGATTGGCAGCCCATACTTGATCACCAGCTCGCCCTCGGCGAGGGGACGCAGCGCAAACTTATGGCCGCGCGTCACCGCCTGCAGCAGCTGCACCGCCGTCTGCTGCAGATCGATGGTCTGCCCCGCCTCTAAGTCGCGCAGCGCCACGGCGACGTTATCCTGAGAGTGAATCTTAATCGCGTCTTGCATAGCTTTATCCCAGTGTGCTCAACGCCTCACGCATGCCGTGGACGATGATATTTTGCAGGTGTCGGCTGACCTCGTGCGCCAGCTGCGGCCGCCGGGTCAAATCTTCTCCCCAGTGCTGCGCGTCGCTTAACACCTCGCGCACCAGCTGTTCCGGGGAGATCTGGTCGTTATTAAGGGCGTGCCAGTTTTTTTCAAAGCGCGCCAGCCAGTGCGCGTCATCCTGCAGCGGCCAGCTTTTTTCTCCCGACGCGCCGCGATAGAAGGCGATCAGCGCCGCCAGCGCAAAGGTCAGGCGCGGCGGCCAGATCCCGCTCTGCGCGTGCGCCGCCAGCAGCGGCGTCAGCAGGCGGGTGCGAAACTTGGTCATTCCGTTAAGCGCGATAGAGAGCAGCGCATGGCGGATAAAAGGGTTGCGGAAACGCCGCTCGACCGCGTCGGCAAAGGCGTGCAGCTCGCTGCGCGGCAGATCCAGCGTAGGAATGATCTCCTCGCGCAGCAGGCGATCGACAAAGTCCGCAATGGCGGGATCGGCCATTGCGTCGCCGACGCTCTCCAGACCCGCCTGAAACGCCACCGGCACCATGGCGGTATGCGCGCCGTTGAGGATCGCCACTTTCTGCGCCTTCCACGGCGCAATGTCCTCTACCAGCCGCACCTGCGGCGCCAGCGCATCGAGCTTCAGCTCATCGAACAGCGCGCGCGGCCCCTGCAGAATGAACTGGTAGTAGACCTCGCCCGCCACCAGAAAACGATCCTCGTAGCCAAGCTGAGCGGCAAGCGCCTCGCTCTCCGGCGGGAAACCAGTCACGATGCGGTCCACCAGCGTGTTGTAAAACACGCAGTGCTGCGACACCCAGGCGGCGAAGCTCTCCGGCAGCTGCCAGTGGCGCGCATAGCGCAGCACCAGCTCGCGCAGCGCGTCGCCGTTATGGTCGATCAGCTCGCAGGGCACAATCAGCCAGCCCTTGTCGCTGGCGCCGCTGAAGTGTTCAAAGCGCGTCCATAACAGCTGCGTCAGCTTGCCGGGAAAGCTGGATGCGGGCGCATCCGTCAGGCGATCCCCTTCGGCAAAGGTGATGCCCGCTTCGGTGGTGTTAGAAAAGAGGAACCGCATCTGCGGCGCGCGCGCCAGCGCCAGAAAATCGTCGTACTGGGTAGCGGGCTGGATCTCACGGTTCAGACTGCGGATCAGACGCGTTTCGCTGACGCGCTCGCCCTGCTCGTTAAGCCCGCGGATCAGGGTGGTATAGAGCCCGTCCTGCTGGTTCAGCGTGTCGCTGACGGCGCGGTTGCGCGGCCGCACCACCACGATGCCCGCGTCGATGCCCTGATGCTGGTTCAGCCAGTCGAGCTGCCAGTCGATAAAGGCGCGCAGAAAGTTGCCTTCGCCAAACTGGATAACGCGCTCGCTGTAGATCGCGCCGGGAAAGTCGTGACGGTTTAGCCGCTGCATGCTCAGGCTCCCAGCTCGATGCCGAAGTAGTCGCGCGCGTTATTGAAGCAGATGTTTTGCACCATCTGGCCCAGCAGCGCCTCGTCGTCCGGCGCTTCGCCGTTCTCAACCCAGCGGCCAATCATCTGGCACAGCAGGCGGCGGAAATATTCGTGGCGCGTATAGGAGAGGAAGCTGCGGCTGTCGGTCAGCATGCCGACAAAGCGGCTGAGCAGGCCCATCTGCGCCAGCTGCGTCATCTGGCGCTGCATGCCGTCGAGCTGGTCGTTAAACCACCAGGCGGAGCCGAACTGCATTTTGCCCGCCTCGCCTTCGCCCTGGAAATTGCCCGCCATGGTCGCCAGTACCTCGTTGTCGCGCGGGTTCAGGCAGTAGAGGATGGTTTTCGGCAGCGCGTTATGCAGATTCTGCGCGCCGAGCAGCTTCGCCAGCGGTTCCGCCAGCGGCCGATCGTTAATGGAGTCAAAGCCCACATCCGGGCCGAGCAGCTCGAACTGGCGGCGGTTGGTGTTGCGCAGCGCGCCGATATGGTACTGCTGCACCCAGCCGCGACGCGCATATTCCCCTCCCAGCCACACCAGCACGGCGGTTTTAAACTGCGCGATCGCCTCTGCATCCGGCGTCTTGCCAGCGCGGCGGGCGGCGAGAATGGCGTCCAGCGTCGCGTCGTCCGCTTCGGCGTAGAGCACCACGTCGAGCGCGTGGTCCGACACCTTGCAGCCGTGCTCGGCGAAGTAGTCGAGACGCTTGCTGAGCGCGCTGCGCAGATCGTCGAAGCGGCGCACGCTAATGTCGGTCAGTGATTCGAGCTTCTCAATCCAGGCGAGGAAGCCGTCCGCTTCGATATTAAAGGCTTTATCCGGACGCCAGCTCGGCAGCACCTTGACGTCAAAGCTGCCATCCTGAGCCAGCGCCCGGTGATGCTGCAGATCATCCAGCGGATCGTCGGTGGTGCCAACCATCTTCACGTTCATCTGCTGCATGATGCCGCGCGCGGTAAAGTCATCCTGCGCCAGCAGCGCATTGCAGCGATCCCAGATGGCGTCGGCGGTTTTCTCAGAGAGCAAGGTGTCGGTGATGCCGAAGGGGCGACGCAGCTCGAGGTGCGTCCAGTGATAGAGCGGGTTGCCAATGGTGTGCGGCACGGTGCGCGCCCAGGCGTTGAATTTTTCGCGGTCGCTGGCGTCGCCGGTGCAGAACGCCTCCGGTATGCCGTTCGCGCGCATGGCGCGCCATTTATAGTGATCGCCTTTCAGCCAGATATCATAGAGGTTGGCAAAGCGGTAATTTTCGGCAATCTGCTGCGGAGGAAGATGGCAGTGATAGTCGAAAATCGGCTGATCCTTTGCGTAGTCATGGTAAAGACGACGGGCAAATTCGGTATCCAGTAAAAAATCCTCGGTCATAAAACGCGACATGCTTGCTTCCTCTTGGATAGAGCCTTAATGCGCTCAAAGTTATCATACCAATTTTAGCCCACCACAGAATTGTTTGAGATCTCGCTCACATAAACAGCAGTAATTCCCTGGTCTCATGGACGTTTTTGCTCTCCACAGCGTGCTAAATGGCTGTACTGACGCCTGTTTAAAGTATCCCACATTGCAAAAGGGGCTTTTGTGATGGCTCTCAACTTTTAAAGTTGTATAACAAGTTACGCTCTCGCTCCGTAATGGCAAGGTAAACACGGGGTCGCTTTTGTGCGGCCTGCGGGCGTGAGATTAGGTCGGATCACGGTTGTCCCGCTCCAGATAACAACAGCGGCAAGACCGCAAAGAGAACACTGGAAGAGGTAAAAGATGCGTAAGATTAAAGGGCTACGCTGGTATATGATCGGCCTGGTGACGCTGGGCACCGTGCTGGGTTATCTCACCCGCAATACCATCGCCGTCGCCGCACCGACGCTCCAGACCGATTTACATATCACCACCCAACAATACTCCTACATCGTGGCGGCCTACTCCGCCTGCTATACCCTTATGCAGCCGGTCGCCGGTTACGTGCTCGATCTGCTCGGCACCAAAGTCGGCTATGCCGTGTTCGCCGTGCTGTGGGCAATCTTCTGCGCCGCCACGGCGATGGCCGGCAGCTGGGGCGGATTCGCGCTGGCGCGCGGCGCGGTGGGCGCGGCGGAAGCGGCGATGATCCCGGCGGGGCTGAAGGCGAGCAGCGAATGGTTCCCGGCTAAGGAGCGCTCGATCGCCGTGGGCTACTTCAACGTCGGCTCCTCTATCGGCGCGATGCTGGCGCCGCCGCTGGTGGTGTGGGCGATCGTGGCGCACAGCTGGCAGATGGCGTTTATCATTACCGGCGTGCTGAGCCTGCTCTGGGCGATCTGCTGGCTGATCTTCTATAAACATCCGAAGCAGCAGACCAAACTCAGCGAGGAGGAGCGTCAGTACATTATTTCCGGTCAGGAAGCGCAGCATCAGACCGGCAACACGAAAAAAATGTCGGCGCGTCAGATCCTGCGCAACCGCCAGTTCTGGGGCATCGCGCTGCCGCGCTTCCTGGCGGAACCGGCCTGGGGCACCTTTAACGCCTGGATCCCGCTGTTTATGTTTAAGGTCTATGGCTTCAACCTGAAAGAGATTGCGCTGTTCGCCTGGATGCCGATGCTGTTCGCCGATCTCGGCTGCATCCTCGGCGGGTATCTGCCGCCGCTGTTTCAGCGCTGGTTCGGCGTGAACCTGATCGTGTCGCGCAAGCTGGTGGTCACCATGGGCGCGGTGCTGATGATTGGCCCCGGCACCATCGGCCTTTTCACCAGCCCTTATGTCGCTATCGCCCTGCTCTGCGTCGGCGGCTTCGCTCATCAGGCGCTCTCCGGCGCGCTGATTACCCTCTCCTCCGACGTTTTTGGCCGTAATGAAGTGGCGACCGCTAACGGGCTGACCGGCATGGCAGCCTGGACGGCCAGCACCCTGTTTGCGCTGGTGGTGGGCGCGCTGGCCGACACGCTGGGCTTCAGCCCGCTGTTCGCCGCGCTGGCGGTGTTTGATTTGCTGGGTGCCGTGGTGATCTGGACGGTGCTGCGTAATAAGCCAGTCTCTGAGCTGGAAAAAGAGGTGACGCCGCCGCAGGCCACCCCGCTACGCAGCTAATCGCGCTGATAAATCGGCAGGTAATGCGTCCCGCGCACGGAGTGCGCGGGACCTTTTATTTCATGCCCGCAAAGTGGTATAACAACTTTATTTGCGACACGAGAATGCCCTATGGAACTGACCGAACCTCGTCGACTTTATCAACAGCTCGCCAGCGATCTGAAAAGCCGTATTGAAACAGGCGTTTATCCTGTGGGCGACAAACTGCCCGCCGAACGCCTGATCGCGGAAGAGATGAACGTCAGCCGCACCGTAGTGCGCGAAGCGATCATCATGCTGGAGGTGGAAGGCTACGTCGAGGTGCGCAAAGGCTCCGGCATTCACGTTATCGCCAGCCAGCAGCAAAACCGGGTGATGACCTCCAGCCAGCTCGAGTTCGCCAGTTTTGGCCCGTTCGAACTGCTGCAGGCGCGCCAGCTGATTGAGAGCAACGTCGCTGAGTTCGCCGCGACCCAGGTGACGCGCCAGGACATTATCGAGCTGATGGCGATTCAGGAAAAAGCGCGTCAGGAAGATCATTTTCGCGATTCGCAGTGGGACATGCAGTTTCACGTGCGCATTGCGCAATCCACCCAAAACAGTGCGCTGGCGGCCATTGTCGAAAAAATGTGGCTGCATCGCCTGCATAACCCCTACTGGCTCAAACTCCACGAGCATATCGACCAGCGCAGTATCCTCAGCTGGTGCGACGACCACGATCAAATCCTCAAGGCGCTTATGCGCAAAGATCCCGCCGCCTGCAAACTGGCGATGTGGCAACATCTGGAAAATACTAAGCAGATGCTGTTTAACGCGACCGCCGATGACTTTGAATTTAATGTGGATCGTTATATGTTTGCCGAAAATCCCGTCATCCTGCCGGACGGCTCGAGCAATTCACATTGATTCTGCTACCTTTTCAGGCAGTAAAGTCAGTTAATCTGCAATAGTGTCAGGTCGTGTAAAGCTCCTTTTGACGGGCCGCGTCAAAGGGTAAAACTCCTGTGCGGCGGGCACATTCCCCTGTCTCAGACCTGTGATTTTTGTTACAGTTATCGACCCTTTCTTACCCTTTGCGACAGGGTTTAAAAATTCGCTGATTTAACAATCTATTCTGGAAGGATCCGGAAAGCCCTGCACAGACTGCGCTCCAAAAACAGATAACCAACCGCCGGTCTGCGCTTATGTCTTCTAAGACGCGTTAAACAATGATGTTCAGGAATGATTGATGGATATTTTGCATGCGTTGCTGCAGGCGTTGTGGCAACAGGATTATGAAACCCTTTCCGATCCAACGCTGGTATGGGCCATTTACGGCGTGCTCTTCTTGATCCTGTTTCTCGAGAATGGCCTGCTGCCCGCCGCCTTTCTGCCGGGCGACAGCCTGCTGATTCTGGTGGGGGTGCTGATCGCCAAAGGCACCATGAGCTTTCCGCTTACCGTGCTGGTGCTGACCACCGGCGCCAGCCTCGGCTGCTGGGTCAGCTATATTCAGGGCCGCTGGCTCGGCAACACGCCAACGGTGCAGAAATGGCTCTCCCATCTTCCCGCGCAGTATCACGCCCGCGCGCACAGCCTGTTTCATCGCCACGGGCTCTCTGCCCTGCTGATTGGCCGCTTTATCGCTTTTGTGCGCACCCTGCTGCCGACCATTGCCGGGCTTTCCGGGCTGGATAACGCGCGCTTCCAGTTTTTTAACTGGGTCAGCGCCCTGCTCTGGGTGCTGATTCTCACCGTATTCGGCTTTGCGCTGGGCAAAACGCCCATTTTCCGCCGCTATGAAGATGAGCTGATGTTCTGCCTGATGCTGCTGCCGCTGGTGCTGCTGGTGGTTGGCCTGGTGGGATCGCTGGTGGTGCTGTGGCGCAAGCGCCAGGCGAATCAGAACGGCAAGGGCGAGTCATGAAGATTTATGGCCTCTTTCGCCGCCGCATGATCCCCTGGCTGGCCCTCGGCACGCTGCTGCTGCTGGCGATCTGCCTGACGCCGACGCTGCTGCAGCACGAAAGCGTGGTGCAGATCCGCGTATCCCACGCCGGCGGCCCGCTGCCGGACGGCTTCTACCTCTATCAGCAGCTGACGGCTCAGGGCATTCGTATCAAAAGCATTACCCCTTCGGGCGATGCGCTGATTATTCATTTCGAAAACGAAGAGCAAAGCCTCGCCGCGCAAAAAGTGCTGCGCCGACTGCTGCCGGACGGCTTTGTCGTGGCCAGGCATCCCGACTCCGCTTCCGCCGCCTCGACAACGCTGAATATCTCCTGATCCGCCGTTGCCGTTCTGCGCTGACAGAACGGCAACAGAATAATCTGTATCCCCCCGTCTTTTTTGAACTTTTTACAGGCGCTGTCTATGCTTAGTGGATGGCTCAGCATCTGACACGCCAGGACGATGACTCTGTCCGCTCGCGGCAGGTCAGCAACAAAGGAAGGTAACAAGCCTGATGAAACATCAATTACTTCTTGGCCTCGCGCTGTTTTCTCTCTCAGGTTCGCTGATGGCGGCAGAATCGCTCTGTCAGCAGAAAGAGCAGGATATTCAGCATGAAATTGCGATGGCAAAACAGCATAACAATCAGCGTCGCGTTAATGGACTGGAGCGCGCCCTGACCGAAGTGCGCGCGAACTGTAGCGACAACAAACTGAAAGCCTCTCACCAGGCGCGCATCAAGGCGCAGCAAGAGAAAGTTGCTGAGCGCGAGCGCGAACTGAAAGAGGAGCGTCAGGATGGCGACGACAGGGACAAAATCGCCAAACGCGAACGTAAACTGGAAGAAGCACGCCAGGAGCTGAAAAAGTTACAGGCGGAGCCTTATTAACCCGGACTCAACCACTGAAGCTAAAAGGAACATTACATGTCAAAAGACACTTCATCAGAACATTTGCGTGCTGAGTTAAAAAATCTGGCGGACACTCTGGAAGAGGTGCTGAGCAGCACAACGGATAAGTCCAAAGGCGAACTGGATAAGCTGCGTCAGAAAGCGCGCGTCGCCCTCGACAGCTCGCGCGAGAAGCTGGGCGACTCCGGCGAATATCTGGCGCAGACCACGCGTGAAGCCGCGCAGAAAGCAGACGGCTACGTGCGTGAAAATCCCTGGCATGGCGTTGGCATCGGTGCGGCCATTGGCGTAGCGATCGGCATCCTGATTTCACGGCGTTAATTATGGCGGATTCTCAGCAGAGCCACGGCCCCGGCAAAGGGGTCATCAACATTGGTCAGCGCATTGTTACTACGCTGGTCAGCATGGTCGAGACCCGCGTACGGCTGGCGGTGGTCGAGCTGGAAGCGGAAAAGGCCAACCTGATTCAGCTGCTGCTGATGGTTGGCCTGACCATGCTGTTTACCGCATTCGGGCTGATGAGCCTGATGGTGTTGATTATCTGGGCCGTTGACGCGCAGTATCGCCTGATGGCGATCGGCATCACCACCGGCGTTCTCTTTCTTCTGGCGATTATCTTCGGCCTGTGGAGCCTGCGTAAATCGCGCCAGTCCACGCTGCTGCACCATACGCGCAAAGAGCTGGAGACCGATCGCAAGCTGCTGGAGGATGACCACGTATGAGCCGCAGCAAACTGGAACGTGAAGCGCGCATTCATGAGTTACTCGGCGAAGTTCAGCAGCAGCGGCTCGACCTGAGCGCGAGCCGCCGCGACTTCCTGCTCAGCACGGCGCAGTACGATCGCGGCTGGCTGACGTTCCTCAGCATGCGGCGCTATCTGGCAATCGGCAGCAGCGCATTAGCTATCTGGTCGGTGCGCAGCCCGAACAAATTTATGCGTCTGATTAAGCGCGGGTTCGGCGTCTGGAGCACCTGGCGCATGCTGAAAGCAGCACTGCCGCAGCGCTGATCCCCTCTCTGCATTCAGCCGGTGCGAAACCACCGGCTTCGCTTCATCAGATTTCCTGAATAACACCTACAGAATATCTCGCTTACAACCTTTCCACTGCGCGACTATTATCTCCAGCTATCAGCTCAGCAAACGGCAACAGCGCCTTTTGCCGGGAATTATCCCACGCAGGCGCGATTGCCCTGCCGAAAATCTAGCCTGGAGTTAATGATGAAAAAATTCGAAGATACTGGTCTGCTGCTGGCGCGCATCTTAATGCCAATCCTGTTTATCACGGCCGGCTGGGGCAAAATTACCGGCTATGCTGGCACGCAGCAGTATATGGAAGCGATGGGCGTGCCGGGCTTTATGCTGCCGCTGGTGATCCTGCTCGAATTTGGCGGCGGCCTGGCGATCCTGTTTGGTTTTCTGACCCGTTTTACCGCGCTGTTTACCGCCGGTTTCACCATCCTGACGGCGTTCCTGTTTCACAGCAACTTCGCGGAAGGCGTAAACCAGCTGATGTTTATGAAAAACCTCTCTATCGCGGGTGGTTTCCTGGTACTGGGCCTGGTGGGTCCGGGCGCCTACAGCATCGACCGTCTGCTGCGTAAGAAAGCTGCGCCGGCTGCGGCGCTGCGTTAAGCACACATCTGGCGTAATGCCACATATACTTAGCAGGGCGAGGATACTCCTCGCCCTGTTTGCACTGGAGGCGATATGGGCCAACTGATTGAGGGTGTCTGGCACGACACCTGGTACGACACCAAATCAACCGGCGGACGCTTCAAGCGCACTGAAGCGGTCTGGCGCAACTGGGTGACAGCGGACGGCAGCGCCGGCCCGACGGGCAAGGCGGGCTTTAAAGCCGAGCGCGATCGCTATCATCTGTACGTTTCTCTCGCCTGCCCCTGGGCGCACCGCACGCTGCTGATGCGTCAGCTCAAAGGGCTGGAGTCGATGATTGACGTCTCCGTGGTGCATCCGTTGATGCTGGAGAACGGCTGGACCTTCGACGACGATTTTCCCGACGCCACCGGCGACAAGCTCTATCAGAACGAATTTCTCTATCAGCTCTACCTGCATGCCGATCCGCACTACAGCGGACGCGTGACGGTGCCTGTACTGTGGGATAAGCAGCAGGGCACCATCGTCAGCAACGAATCAGCGGATATTATTCGCATGTTCAACAGCGCCTTTGACGCCGTCGGCGCGCGCGCCGGGGATTACTACCCGCCTGCCCTGCGCGAGAAGATCGACGAGCTGAACGGCTGGATTTACGACACGGTTAACAACGGCGTCTACAAATCGGGCTTCGCGACCTCGCAGGCGGCCTATGATGAGTCGGTGACCGCGCTATTCCATTCGCTGTCGCGTCTGGAGCAGATTCTGGGGCAGCATCGCTATCTGACCGGCGATCGGCTGACCGAAGCGGATCTGCGCCTCTGGACCACGCTGGTGCGTTTCGATCCGGTCTACGTCACCCATTTTAAGTGCGATCGCCACCGCATCGGCGACTATCTCAATCTGAGCGGCTTTCTGCGTGATATCTACCAGATGCCGGGCATCGCCGAGACGGTGAACCTGCCTCATATCCGCCATCACTATTACGTGAGCCATAAAACCATCAACCCGAACGGCGTGATTTCGCTGGGTCCGGCGTTTGACTGGGATGAGCCGCACGGGCGCGGCTAAACGCACGCGCCGTTCTTACGGGACGGCGCGCTGCACAACTGTTATAAAAATTCTGCGCGTTTCTGTCTCTCCTCCGGCTAGCGGTTATCTGTTCTACTGAGCAGAAAAATGACGGTGAGGTGAACAATGGACGCCATTAAACAAATCTTAATCGACGAAATCGCGACGCTTAATCGTGAAGAGCGCCGTGACAACCGGCCGCGGTTTAGCTTCTCTTTTCTGAAAACTCATCCCGGCCTCTGGGCGCTGATGTATCTCTGCTACGCTCTCTGCGTGGCGCTGATCTTCTCTACCGAGATGCTGGGCTGGCCCGCCTTCTGGTTCGCCACCCTGTTCGTGCTGGTGATGAGCTTTCTGATGCTGCTGGATATCAACCCGAAATATCGCTTCGAGGATATCGACGCGCTGGATCTGCGCGTCTGCTATAACGGCGAGTGGTACTACGTGCAGCCGGTCTCTGAAGGCAGCGTGAAAAAGATCCTGAATCTGCCGGAGGCGCCGGAAGAGGTGAAGAGCGGCATTCATCGCCTGCTGCAGCAGAAAGGCGAAGTGGATTTCTATGACGTCTACTATCTGACCTGGGGCCACCGGCAGGCGGCGCAGGTTTAATCTCTCTGCTGGTCGGCAATCAGCCGGCCCAGCGTTTCGATCGCCGCTTCGGCGCGCGTATCCCACGGCCAGGCGGCGTTGATGCGAAAACAGTGGGTAAACTCTTCGCCCGCTGAAAACAGCCGCCCCGGCGCAATACTGATCCCCTGCTGCAACGCCTGTTGATAGAGCTGCGTGGTGTCATAGCCGCGCGGCAGCGTCACCCACAAAAAGAAGCCTCCCGGCGAATCGCTCACGCTGGCATCCTCCGGCAGCGCACGGCAGAGCGCCTGACGCACCCACTCTTTGCGCCGCGCCAGCGTCTGCCGCAGCTTTTTCAGATGGGTATCGTAGCGGCGCGTGGCGAGAAAGTCCGCCAGCGCCAGCTGCATCGGCGCGCTGGTAGAGAGCGTGCTCATCAGCTGCAGACGCTGGATGCGCTGGGCGTGCTGTCCCGCCGCGACCCAGCCGACGCGGAACCCCGCCACCAGGCATTTGGAAAAAGAGCCGCAGTGCAGCACGTCTCCGCCGCGATCCCAGTATTTCGCCGGATGCGGCGCGTCAGCGCCCGCCCAGAGTTCGGCGTAGACATCATCTTCAATCAGCGGCACCTGATAGCGCGCCAGCAGCGCCACCAGCTGCGCCTTGCGCGTGGGCGAAAGCGTCACGCCGAGCGGATTTTGCAGCGTGGTCATCAGCCAGCACGCCTTTACCGGCCAGCGCTGCAGCGTCTCCTCCAGCTGCTGCATATCGATGCCCTGCTGCGCGTCGCTCGGCACCGCGAGCGCTTTAAGCTTTAGCCGCTCGATCGCCTGCAGCGCGCCATAGAAGGTCGGCTGCTCGACAACCACGTAGTCGCCGGGCTCGGTCAGCGCCTGCAGGCTGAGATTGAGCGCTTCCAGCGCGCCGTTGGTAATGACGATTTCATCCGGCGACAGCGTGATGCCCTGCCGCGCGTAGCGCTGCGCCAGCATCTGTCGCAGCGCCGCATTGCCGGGCGGCAGGTTATTGAGCGCGTCGAGCGGCGTCAGCTGATGGGAGACGTTGGTCAGCGAGCGCATCAGCTGACGCTGCGGGAAGAGTTCGGGATCGGGAAAGGCGGAGCCAAACGGGACAATCGCCGGATCGCGGATCGCCTGCAGCACGTCGAAGACGAAGTTGTTGATATCGACCTGCTCGCTGAGCGCCACCTGCGCCGGCGCGGTTTGCAGCGCGCGCGGCGCGACGTAGTAGCCGGACTGCGGCCGCGAGACGATCCAGCCCTGGCTCTCCAGCACCTCGTAGGCGTGCATCACCGTCATCAGGCTCAGCCCGTGCTGCGCCACCTGCTGACGCAGCGACGGCAGCTTTGTGCCCGGCGGCCAGATGCCCGCCTCGATCTGCTGCTGAATCTCATCCGTCAGTTGCTGGTATTTCGCCACGGGCTGCTCCTTCTGTTGCCGGGGCGCAGTTTAGCATGGCGAGGCGCCGGTGTGCCGTCGTCAGATCCTGAGAAGCGTGCAATGGGGCGATAAAGCCACAAGGGATAAGGCATCAGCCAGCAGAAAGCAAAAACCCCGCTTGCGCGGGGTCTTCACCTGAAAAGTCGAAACTGACCGATAAGCCGGGTTCTGTCGTGGACAGTCATTCATCTAGGCCAGCAATCGCTCACTGGCTCAAGCAGCCTACCCGGGTTCAGTACGGGCCGTACCATGCGAACCCCTATTTGGCCTTGCTCCGGGTGGAGTTTACCGTGCCGCGAACTGTTACCAGACGCGCGGTGCGCTCTTACCGCACCCTTTCACCCTTACCTGATCCCATAAATGGGCCATCGGCGGTTTGCTCTCTGTTGCACTGGTCGTAGGCTTGCGCCCCCCAGGCGTTACCTGGCACCCTGCCCTATGGAGCCCGGACTTTCCTCCCCTCTGCCCGTCTCCCTACAAGAGGGACGACGACAAAGCGGCGACTGTCTGGTCAGCTTCGGCGCAGGATATTAGGGCATTCAGCCCCATTTGTCACGCCTCTTGCTGATCGAGGGCAAAGCGATAGAGCGCATTTTTCTTCACGCCGTGGATTTCCGCCGTCAGCGCCGCGGCCTTTTTCAGCGGCAGCTCTTTCTGCAGCAGCGCCAGGGTGCGCAGCGCATCGGCGGGCAGCGCCTCTTCATCCGCCTTATGCCCTTCGACGATCAGCACCATTTCACCTTTGCGGCGATTCTCATCCTCTTTGATCCAGGCGAGCAGCTCGCCCACCGGCGCGCCGTGAATCGACTCCCAGGTTTTGCTCAGCTCGCGCGCCAGCACCACGTAACGATCGGCGCCCAGCTCGTTCGCCATATCCTGCAGGCTGTCGAGCAGACGGTGGGTGGACTCGTAGAAAATCAGGGTGCGTGGCTCCTGTGCCAGCGCGCGCAGCGCGTCGCAGCGCGCCTTGGTTTTGGCGGGCAGAAACCCTTCGTAACAGAAACGATCGGACGGTAATCCGGCGGCGCTTAATGCTGTGACGGCGGCGCAGGCACCGGGCAGCGGCACGACGCGAATGCCCGCCTCGCGGCAGCGGCGCACCAGATGGTAGCCCGGATCGTTGATTAGCGGGGTACCGGCGTCGGAAACCAGCGCAATGCTCTGCCCTTGCTGCAGCTTCGCCAGCAGCAGTTCGGCCTTCTGCTGTTCATTGTGGTCGTGAAGTGCGAAGAGCCGCGCAGCGATGGCGAAATGTTGTAGCAACAGTCCGGTATGACGTGTATCTTCCGCTGCGACCAGATCGACGCCCGAAAGCACCGTCAGCGCCCGCTGGGTGATATCACCCAAATTACCAATCGGGGTTGGAACGATGTAGAGCGTGCTGGCAGAAATCTCTGCCCGATCGAGTTGTTTCATTGTTTCATCCGAATTGCCGATTTAATATTGAGCATCTTGAAAAAAACATCACTGGATACAGTATGCTTCCTTCAAAAGTCGTTCGTCATAAAGCAGGACGCTTTGTGCCTGTCCTTCTTGCTGGGCTGATTTTAGCCGCCTGTAGCGGTCAGGGGCCGCAAACCTCAAACGTAAATATTCAGGGGCCCATTACCGGCGGGTCTGATTACTATCTGCAGCAAGTGCAGCAAAGCAGCGATGATAGCAGGACAGACTGGCAATTACTTGCCATCCGTGCCCTGATGAAAGAAGGAAAGTATCCTCAAGCCGGCCAGCAGCTGAACCTGCTGCCGAGCCAGCTCAGCGACACGCAACAGCAGGAGCTGCTGCTGCTTAAATCGCAGTTCCTGTTTAGCCAGCAGAACGTGCCAGGGGCGACGCAGCTGCTGAATCAGGTCAAGGTGGACGATCTGTCGAAAGAGCAGCAGGCGCGCTACTATGGCCTGCAGATCGCCGCCGCGCAGGGCAAACCCTCGCTGACGCTGCTGCGCGCCTATATTGCGCAGGAGCCGCTGCTGAGCGGCGACGATCGTCAGAAAAACATCGACGCCACCTGGCAGACGCTGACGCAGATGACGCCGCAGGAGGCGAGCAGCCTGGTGATCAACGCCGATGAAAACACCCTGCAGGGCTGGCTGGATCTGCTTAACGTCTGGCGCGCCAACGCGCAGGACGGCGAGATGCTGAAGTCCGCCCTGAAAGACTGGCAGACGCGCTATCCGCAAAACCCGGCGGCTAAAACCCTGCCGACGCCGCTGAGCCAGGCGCAGAACTACACTAAAGCCTCAACCAGCACTATTGCGCTGCTGCTGCCGCTGAACGGTCAGGCGCAGGTTTTCGCCAGCGCCATTCAAAAAGGCTTTAACGATGCGAAAAATGGCGCGCTGAACGCCGCGCCGCAGCCTGCCGCACAGCCCGCGACCCAGTCGGCCGCCGCGGATAGCGCGCAGCCTGCGAACCCGCCAGCTGCCGCGGAAAGCGCGCCAGCCGGTGAAGCCAACGCCGTGGTCAGCCCGGCTGCCGCCGCCATCACGCCAGAGGCGGCCCAGCAGCCCGCTGCCGCACAGCCTCAGCCAGCGGCCAGCGCGCCCTCCAGCAGCGCTCAGGTCAAGGTGTACGACACCAGCAGCCAGTCGATTCAGCAGGTTATGCAGCAGGCGCAGCAGGATGGCGCGACCCTGGTGGTCGGCCCGCTGCTGAAAAATAATGTCGAAACGGTCGCCAACAGCCAGACGCCGCTCAACGTGCTGGCGCTCAACGCGCCGGAGCAGATCCAGAACCATCCGAATATTTGCTATTTTGCGCTTTCTCCTGAAGACGAAGCGCGCGATGCCGCGCACCATATGTGGAACCAGGGCAAGCGCCAGCCGCTGCTGCTGGTGCCGCGCAGCAGCTTCGGCGATCGCGTGGTCAACGCCTTTGCGCAGGAGTGGCAGAAGCTGGGCGGCTCGGCGCCGCTGCAGCAGCGCTTCGGCTCGACCGCTGAGCTGAAACAGGGGATCAACAGCGGCGCGGGCATTACGCTGAGCGGCACGCCGGTCAATGTTCAGCCTGCCGCAGCTGACTCCCAGGGCGTGACTATTGCCGGACTGAATATTCCGGCGCCGCAGCAGCAGAGCGAGCCGGCGGCAGCGAGCGGCGGCGGCGTCGATTCGGTCTATATCGTCTCGACGCAGGATGAGCTGCAGCTGATCAAGCCGATGATCGCTATGCGCACCGGCAGCCGCAGCGCAGCCTCGCTCTACGCCAGCTCGCGCAGCTATCAGGCAGGCGCTGGCCCGGACTTCCGTCTGGAGATGGAAGGCCTGCAGTTCAGCGATATTCCGCTGCTCTCGGGCCGTAATCCGGCGCTGATGCAGCGCGCGGCGCAGTCGTTCAATAACGACTACTCGCTGGTTCGCCTCTATGCGATGGGCATCGACGCCTGGACGCTGGCGAACAGTTTCAACCAGATGCGCCAGACGCCGGGCTTCACCCTCGACGGCAATACCGGCAAGCTGAGCGCGAATCAGGATTGCGTGATCAACAGAACGTTGTCATGGAGCCAGTATCGTCAGGGCGAGATCGTTCCCGCCTCCTGACCACTCGGCGCCTCGGCGCTGAACAGGAACAGCGCGCCCGGCGCTATTTAGAGCGCGCCGGGCTGCGCTGGGTCGCCAGCAACGTGACTTATCGCGGCGGCGAGCTGGATCTCATCATGCGCGACGGCGCATGCTGGGTATTCGTAGAGGTGCGCTACCGGCGCGATGCGCGCTACGGTGGCGCGCTGGCCAGCGTGACTCGCCTCAAACGGCAAAAGCTGCTGCGCGCCGCCGCCCTCTGGCTGGCCCAGCGCGGCGGCAGTTTTGATACGGTGGATTGCCGTTTCGACATCATCGCCATTACCGGTACGGCGCTGGAGTGGCTGCCCAATGCCTTTAATGCAGACGTATAGAACCAGGTGGTCGTGTGCAGGACAGAATTAAAGCGTGTTTTACTGAAAGTATTCAAACCCAGATTGCCGCCGCAGAAGCGCTGCCGGATGCCATTTCCCGCGCCGCGATGACGCTGGTGCAGTGCCTGCTTAACGGCAATAAAATCCTCAGCTGCGGCAACGGCGCATCGGCCGCCAACGCGCAGCATTTCGCCGCCAGCATGATCAACCGCTTCGAGACCGAGCGCCCCAGCCTGCCTGCGCTGGCGCTCAGCGCGGACAACGTGATGCTGACGGCGATCGGCAACGATCGTCAACACGATGAAATCTACGCCAAACAGGTACGCGCGCTGGGTCAGACCGGCGACGTCCTGCTGGCAATCTCCACCCGCGGCAACACGCGCGATATCGTTAAAGCGGTGGAAGCCGCGGTTACCCGTGATATGACCATCGTTGCGCTTACCGGCTATGACGGCGGCGAGCTGGCGGGCCTGCTCGGCCCGCACGACGTGGAAATTCGCATTCCGTCGCACCGCAGCGCCCGCATCCATGAGATGCATATGCTGACGCTGAACTGTCTGTGCGATCTGATTGATAACACCCTGTTTCCCCACCAGGAATGACTGAAGGAGCAAACATGAAAGCATTGAACGCTGTCGCTATCCTGTTAACCGCTATGCTGTTGCAGGGCTGCGTTGCCGTGGTCGCCGGCGGCGCGGCCGTCGCCACTAAAACCGCCACCGATCCGCGCACCGTCGGCACCCAGGTTGATGACGGCACGCTGGAGCTGCGCGTCAGCAACGCGCTGGCGAAAGATCAGCAGATTAAAAGCGACGCGCGCGTTATCGCCACCGCCTATCAGGGCAAAGTGCTGCTGACCGGCCAGGCGCCGTCGCAGGATATCGCCAGCCGCGCGAAGCAGATCGCCATGGGCGTTGATGGCGCAACCGAGGTCTACAACGAGATTCGCATTGGTCAGAAGGTCAGCCTTGGCACCTCGTCGTCGGATACCTGGATCACCACCAAAATTCGCTCGCAGCTGCTGGGCAGCGATCAGGTGAAATCATCGAACGTGAAGGTGACCACCGAGAACGGCGAAGTGTTCCTGTTAGGTCTGGTGACCGAGGAAGAGGCGAAGGCGGCGGCGGATATCGCCAGCCGGGTGAGCGGCGTGAAGCACGTGACCACCGCGTTCACCATGCTGAAGTAAGCGAGCCTCTTCTCCGCTCATCTGTTCACAGGCGGAGAAGAGGAGACGCAGAGCCACGGATAAAACCCGCGGCAACAGATGCAAAAGGGCGGCTCTGGCCGCCCTTTTTTACACCGGTATATCGATCACCAGCGCCCGCGTCGCGGTTTTTGCCCGCAGCCGGATCTGCTGCTCCTCCTGCAAAAACGCCCCGTCGCCACAGCCCAGCTTCTCATGACGATCCTCGTGCGTCACCGCCTCCAGCGAGCCGTGAATCGACTGCAGATAGGCGCGCGGCCCGCGCAGCGTCAGCGACTGCTCTTCGCCCGGCGCCAGCAGCAGCTGATGCACCCACACCTGCTGACGCAGCTGCAGGCTGTTGCCCGCGCCGTCCGGCGAGGCGATCAGCTGCAGATGGCCATGCTCCGACAGCGCGATCTTTTGCAGCGTCGGGTTTTCCCGCTCGGGACAGGCGGCCAGCCAGATCTGCATGCGCGTCAGCGGCTGATCCTTACGCAGGTTGATTTCGCTGTAGCTGACGCCCTGCTGCGTGGCGAGCAGCAGCGCTTCGCCCTCGCGTGCGACGATATGGTTGCCTTCGCTGTCGCGGTACTCCGCCTCGCCCTGCAGCACGATATTCAGCACGTCGACCTGTGGATAGGTGCGCGGCTGAAAGGCGGCCCCTGGCGCCAGCACTTCCTGATTCAGCACCCGTAGCGAGGCGTAGCCCATTAATTTGGGATCGAAATAGTGACCAAAAGAGAAACTGTAGCGTGCCTGCAACCAGCCAAAATCGGCCTGACCGCACGCGGACGCACTGCGCGTCGTTATCATAATTTACCTCCAGCTCGCTGCGGCAGAGAGCGGCCGCAGACTTGATACCCATTATGGTAAAAGGCTGGACGCCGTATTGTTAGCCAGTTAATCTGCCGTGCATATTCAAATTTCCTGAAAGAGAGTTCGGATGGCTAAAGAGCGTGCCTTAACCCTTGAAGCGCTGCGCGTTATGGATGCAATCGATCGCCGCGGCAGTTTTGCGGCGGCGGCGGACGAGCTGGGGCGCGTCCCGTCGGCGCTCAGCTACACCATGCAAAAGCTGGAAGAGGAGCTGGATGTGGTGCTGTTTGACCGCTCTGGCCACCGAACGAAATTCACCAACGTCGGGCGTATGCTGCTGGAGCGCGGGCGCGTGCTGCTGGAGGCGGCAGACAAGCTCACCACCGACGCCGAAGCGCTGGCGCGCGGCTGGGAAACCCACCTGACTATCGTCACCGAAGCGCTGGTGCCGACCGACGCCCTCTTCCCGCTGGTAGAGAAGCTGTCGGAAAAAGCCAACACCCAGATTTCATTGATCACCGAAGTGCTGGCGGGCGCGTGGGAGCGGCTGGAGCAGGGCCGCGCCGATATCGTCATCGCCCCGGATATGCACTTCCGCGCCTCCACCGAAATCAATACCCGCAAGCTCTACACCATGATGAGCGTCTATGTCGCCAGCGCTGACCACCCTATTCACAACGAGCCGGAACCCCAGTCGGAGGTGACGCGCGTGAAGTATCGCGGCATTGCGGTGGCCGATACGGCGCGCGAGCGCCCGGTGCTGACGGTGCAGCTGCTGGATAAACAGCAGCGTCTGACGGTCAGCAGCATGGATGACAAGCGCCGCGCGCTGCTGGCGGGGCTGGGCGTCGCTACCATGCCCTATTCGCTGGTGGAGAAGGATATTGCGGAAGGTCGGCTGCGCGTCGTCAGCCCGGAATATACCCGCGAAGTCGATATTATTATGGCGTGGCGCCGCGACAGCATGGGCGAAGCCAAAGCCTGGTGCCTGCGCGAGATCCCGCGTCTGCTGGCGAAAAAAAGCTAGTCGCCCAACGGCACCAGATTACCTCAGAGACGGGAGCCGGCTATTACAGCCGCCCCAGACACTCAATCGCCACCGCCTTGAAGGCGGCAAAATCCTGGCTGTCACGCAGCCGGGTCATCGCCCTTTCGCGCATAAAGGTCACGAAGAGATCGTAGATCGCCATCGCCTCTTCATACTCGCTTTTACTGATCGCCAGCAGGAAGATCACCGACGCGGTATCGTCGCCCCACGCGATGCCCTGCGGCGCCAGCACCGTATAGACCACGGTCTTTTTCGCCAGCAGGCCGAGCGAGTGCGGCAGCGCGATGCCCTCGCCCAGCATGGTGCTGACGATCGCCTCGCGCTCCTCTACCGAGGGATAAAAGCTCGCGTCGACAAACCCCTCCGCCTCCAGCTGGTCGCACAGCTGGCGAAACAGCTGCGACTGCGTCATCGGCTTATCGACGATCAGGAAGTGCTGCGCGTCGAAAAACTTCTCCAGCATATAGGGGCGGGTGCGATCCACCAGCACCAGCTTGCCGATCTGCTCCAGCTGGAAGCCGGTGGGAAACGGCGATATCACCACCACCGGCTTATCCTTCTCGCTTAGCCGCGTGGTAGAGATAACGAAATCTTCGTCGATGCGCGTGCGCGCCTCATAGTCGCGCTGCGACAGCCGACCGGTGACCTGCAGCTGCGGATATTTGCGCAGCAGCATCGCCTCAATCATCCGCAGCGTGGAGTTGCCGCTGTCGCACACCAGCAGCACCTGCGGACGGCGCTGGTAGCCGACGTCGTAGTGGCGCTCCAGCCCGACGCCGATATGCAGCACCAGAAAGCCGATCTCATTCTCGCTGATAACGTAAGGCGTGTATTTGCCCCAGCTGGAGACCGCCGCCAGCGTCACGTCATAGGCCATCGGGTAGTGCTGTTTGATATTGCTCAGCAGCGGATTAGGGATATGGATCTGATAGCGCACGCGGGTGATCATGGTTTTAATGTGCGTCAGCAGATCGGCGCGCAGCTGTTCGTCGCCCTGCAGGTTGTAGTTGTAGTGGGTGTTGATATAGCTCAGCAGATAGTCCACCAGCGCGTCGGCGTCATCGGCGTTGATGGTGCTCGGCGCCACCTCCTGCATCTGGCGCGCCGCAATATTGACGCGTAGCCAGCCCTCTTCCGCCGGCGACACCGGCTTGCCCACCAGCGGTCGCAGCAGATTAATCAGCTCGTGCGCCGCCTCGCGTACGTCCAGCCCGACATCCTCCGCGCCGGGATCGCTCAGCGGATAGCCTTCGCTGATGCGCCGCACCGCCACGGCGCAGTAGAGGCGCAGATAGCGCTCCCCCTCGTCGCTGAGGCGAACGTTATGGCGCGTCAGGCACTGCTGCAGCAGCGGACGCAGCGTCTCCAGAATATTGCTGTGCAGCGCTTCAATGGTGATCAGCGGGCTGTCGGCCTGCTCCTGATCGATCTGCCACAGCAGATCGGTCAGGCAGGTGCGGATCGCCACTTCGCTGCCGAACAGCTTCATGCCGTAGTGGGGCTTGCTCTCGATAGTCAGGTGATAGCGCGCCAGCCACTCGCGCACCTCGGTCATATCGTTTTGCAGCGTGGCGCGGCTGACGAACCACTCATCGGCCAGATCCTCCAGCTTGAGCGACCAGGCGGCGGTCAGAAAGCGCGTCAGCATATAGCGCACCCGTTCGGCAGAGGTGCGCGGCACGCGCAGCGGCGAACGGCTTTGCCGCTCCAGACGCTGGAAGCGCTGCGCGTCGTCGATTTTTAGCTGATAGCCTGCGCCGCGGTTGAGCACGAACTGCGCGCCGTGCTCTGCCAGCAGCGCGTTCAACGCGCTGATATCGGCGCGCACGGTGCGCGTTGAAACGGCGAAGCGCCGCGCCAGCTCATCCTGAGGCAGCGTTTCGTTTTGCAGGGCGTCAAACAGTTGCGCAAGGCGTTGATTTGGAAATCTCACGGCGGTCTACCTGTTACGGCGCTGGCATGCATTCAGCGGCATCATGTCGAAAAATAGCAGCCTAAAGCGAACGGCCCGTGACGTCCAGGCAAGCGCCGACGCCCGGTGAAGCGCGCCGGCTTGCCTGCCGTTACGGCAGCAGTTTTTTGCAAATGGCCAGCAGCTGGCGCACATCTTCGACGCGCGTGTCGCCGCTGGCGGGATCGATAATAGAGCTGTAGACGTGCGGGATGATTTTACTGACGCCCGCCTCCAGCGCGATGCTCAGGATCGCTTCAACGTTATCGAGATCGATGCCGCCGGTCGGCTCCAGCCAGAAGTCATGCGCCGCGCACGCCTGAGCGACGGCGCGGTACTCGTCCACCGCCTTTAGCCCGCCCATCGGGAAATATTTCACCGAGCTGCCGCCCATGTCCTTGAGCAGCGCGATGGCGCTCTCAATCGGCACCAGCGCGTCTCTGCCCTGCGAGCTGAGCGGGCCGGTGGAAATTTTTACCACGCCCGGTATGCCGGACGGCGAAATCAAACCGTTGACCACGGTTTGCGACTGGCCCAGCAGCGCGCGGCTGGTGGCGACGCCGGTAAAGACCTGGTTTACATGCTGCGGCTGCAGCACGGCGGAAATCTCGCTTACCATTTTTGACTGATTCGGGTCGCCCGCGCCGAGTCCCACCGAGAGCGCATTGTCGATCAGCGCGGCATAGTCGCGCATATCGGCGATAGCCGCTTCGTTGCTGCTGTAGTTCTTCGACAGCACGCCCACCAGCACGTGCCCTTCCGCCGCTTCCCAGATGGCGCGCGCGTTGGCTTTCGATCCGGCCAGCACGTTAAGGCACAGGCGATCCTGATAGAAATTGGGGGTCAGCTTCATGCGGTTGTTCCTCTGTTCAACAGCGTCTGAATCGAGGTGAAGATAGTGTGCAGCTGCGCCGCGCTGACGCTGCGCACATCCGCCTCGATAATGCCTTCATTGGCTTTGTAGCCGCGAAAATAGATAGCGGTCTCGCCGTTCTTCAGCGCCTGCACGATATCGCCGGTACGCTGGCCGATGGCCGCCTCATCAAACTTGATTTCAGCACGGGCGATATCGCGCCCCGCCGCATCCCACACCACGCGGGCGCTTACCCCCTGCAGCTGGTTAAGGTTGTTGATAAAGGGGGTCATCTTCTCCACCATCTGTGCGCCGCTGGTTTTTTCCTGGTGCAGATAGTTTTCAATCGCCTGAGTCAGGCCGAGAATGCCCTCTTTGCCTACCTTCATCGCCCGGCCGATGCCGTTGCTCTGTCGCTTCACCCACTCCACGGGCTGCGCTCTGCCGATCACCAGCCCGCTGGTCGGCCCCTCAATCGCCTTCGCGCCGCTGTAGATCACCAGATCGGCGCCGTACTGGTAGTAGCACTGCAAATCCTCTTCGGCGGCCGCGTCGACGATCAGCGGCACGCCGTGTTTGCGCGCCACAACCGCCGCCTGCTCGACGCTGAGGTGGCTTTTTTGCACGCAGTGATGGGATTTCACGTAGAGGATAGCGGCGGTCTGCGGCGTAATCGCCGCCGCCAGCTGCTCGGGCGAACACTCGTTGCTGTAGCCCGCCTCCACCAGACGCCCGCCCCCCAGCGCCACCATGCTGCCCACCGGCGCGCCGTAGTTAACGTTGTGGCCTTTCGGCACCACGATGTGGTGCGGCACCTCAAGCGGCGCGGCGTGCAGATTATCCAGCAGCCAGTCATTCTCTTTAACGATCACCGCCGCCACGCACTGGGCGATGCCCGCCGAGGCGCAGGAGACCACCACCGCGTTTTCCACATTCAGCAGCTGCGCGATATACGCGCCGGTCTTGTTGACCAGATCTTTCATTTCAAAATAGTGGCTGAGGCCGCTCTGCACGGCGTCGACCACCTCTGCCGATGGCGTAGAGACGCCGAGGATCGTCATGCGGCCAGAGGCATTAATAACCGGCTTCAGGCCATATTTTTCATAGATCGAAGACATTGGCTTTCCCTTCTTCTGTCAGGAACCACTCGCCCGCCACCACGGCGGCCAGCGGCGTAAGATGTTTCTCTCCGACAACCTGCTCGCCTTCCGAATCAACGAACAGGCGCGGCGCGTCGGTCACGCTGAAAAGGGTGAGATCGGCGTCGAAACCGACCGCCAGACGCCCCTTGCCCGCCAGGCGCAGCCCGTCCGCCGCCTTCCAGGTGACGCAGTCGATCACCTGCTGCAGCGTCATGCCAACGCTGAAAAATTTCGACATGACGTGTGCCAGGCTATGCACCGGGCCATTGAGACGGTTGCGGCAGTAGATATCCGAGCTGATGGTGTCGGGCAGAATGCCCTGCGCGATGGCGACGCGCGCCACCTCGAAGCTGAAGCTGGCGCTGCCGTGGCCGACATCCATCTTCACGCCGCGCGCGATGGCGTTCTGTACCGAGGCTTTGAGTTGGCCCTGCGGCGTCAGCACGCGGTTGGGCTTGCCGTTAAAACAGTGGGTGATGATATCGCCCGCGCTGAGGCGATCGGCGATCTCCGCCAGATCTGGCGGGTTATTGCCGATATGCACCATCAGCGGCAGATCCCCCGCCTGTTTCTGGATCGCTTTGGCTTTGATCAGCGGCTGAATGCCGTTTTCACCGACCACGCTGCTGCTCATACGCGCCTTCAGGCCGACGATAAAGTCGGGCAGCCGCTCAACGGCCTGCTGCACCGCGTCGCCGTCGATCTGCTGCATATCCGCCAGCTCGTTCTGCGTCACAATGCCGGTGCGTGCGATGTTAATCAGCGCGTAAACCTGGGTGCTGGCAGCGCGGGTAATGGCATAAAAATCATCGATATGGTCAGCACCGGTGCTGCCCGCGTCGATCACCGTAGTCACGCCGGAGGCGACGCCGATCGCGTCCGGCTCATCGTGGTAGATGGGCGATTTGGGGTAGCAGTGGACGTGAGAATCGATCCAGCCCGCGCTGACGTAGCAGCGTCCGGCCAGATCGCGTTCGCTTTTCGCTTCGCCCTGCAGGCTGTCGCCGATGGCGGCGATTTTGCCCTTCTGCAGCGCAATATCCACCTGCCGCTCATCCGTCAGCCGCGCGCGGCGAAGAATCAGATCGAACATAGCAACTCCTTAACGCGGCGGCCCGCTGGCGAGCCGCCGCCAGCTTCAGATAGCGACCGGAAAAATCGCGCCGAGGATCATGGCGCCGAGGATAGCGCCGCCGGTGATCGGCTTGTTCCAGAGATAGAACAGCAGCGCGCCGAGCAGCGATCCCAGGCCAATTGGGATCGAGGCCGCCATAGCGGAAAGAATGATCAGCGGCCCTAAAAAGCGGCCGGAGGCGTTGCCCGCGCCCATCATTACGTCCGCACCGTAGGTCGAGTCGCTCTGGTTGATGGTGAACTTACGCGCCAGGATGATGACGTAGCCAATCGCCAGGCCAATCACCAGACCGGTCACCAGCGAGGCGGCGAAGTTAGCCACCGGAAAGACGATGCCCGCGCCCAGCAGCAGCGCCGGCACGCCGAGGCCGACGCCGGTCTGGATGGCGCCGCCGATGTCGAGGATGCCCACCAGCGAGCCTTCGATAATGCGCGCAAAAAGAAAGCTCGCGCCGAAGGCCGCCACGGCGCCATAGACGCCGGTTTCCATGCCGGCGCGCAGCATCGATACAAACGCCACTTCGTTGAACGCCCCGATGCCGTAGAGGTAATACATATGCGTACCGGCGAATACGCCCGACGAGAGCAGGCCAACAAAGATCGGGAAAGACCAGTCGGCGTACCAGAAGCCTTTATTTTCAGTCATATCGTTACCCTTACTTGCCGCTCAGAGAGTTGTGGATCGCGTCGAGCCAGCCGGGAATGCCTAACTGGAAGGACTGCAGCAGTTTCATATCGAAGCCGCGGAAGAAGCCGCTCAGCACGAACAGCAGCACGATCGCCACCATCATCACTTTGGTCACCTTGTTCCAGCCGCTCTCCTCGACGCCTTTGCCGATCAGGATGCCGAGCACCAGGCCTGGCACGGCGTTGCCCATAATCAGCTGCGCCAGACCGCCGAAAATCGTTGCCCAGAAGCCCGATTTTTTTCCGGCGTCGATGGCCGCAAGCCAGAAAATCACCGGCATCACGGTGTTAACCAGCAGGTTGGCCGCCGGCACCAGCACTTTTACCGCCGTCACCTGCAGCGCGGCCGGTACCGCCGAGGCGGTGGAGTTGAGAAAGGCGACGACGATCATGCCGATAATGCCGCAGGCGATGGCCATCTTTTTCGGGTCGTGCAGGGTTTCGGCCAGATTACGGTTTTTCACCATCAGCGCGGCCGCGCCCCAGTTAGGAATGATGCGGTGGTCGACATCCTGAGTGAAGGAGCCTGCCGCGACGGATGATGCCCAGGCATTGAAGAAAAAGCCGAGACCAAAGGAGAAGTGCGAGGCGGGATCGCCCTCGCAGGAGTTAAGCTCGCCCAGCGTACGGAACGCGCCCATCCCCTGCGACGTCGGCGCGTGGAACATGCGCGCCGCACCGGCGCCAACGCCCACACCTACCAGCCCCCCAATGATCAACGACTTAAACAAAATGATTAAAAACATGTTTTTTTACCTTTGTTGTCGTCTGTTTTTACGGTGCCGCCGTGAAGGTCACCTTCCCGGTATCAATCACGGTGACGCTGACGGATATCTCCAGCTCGACGCTGTAGTTCCGCCGCTGGCGCACCAGAAAGAAGAACAGGAACTTCTCCGTTTTGACGCTCTCCTGCGCGCGCAGCACCCGAACATCCAGGGGTTCGATGCGCAGCAGAATCTTTTGCGTCGCGCGCAGAACCTGGCTCTGCACGCGACTCAGGGCATCGGCAAACGCTTTCTCTTTACTGTCGCCTTTGCCCTGCACCGTCACCTGAGTAACGTATTGTTCTTTCATCATTCGCTGCCGTGCTTCTTGTTCCAGGCCTGCACCAGCCGCTCGCCCAGCTCCTCTTTGTCCATAAAGCCGAAGCCGAGCACGCTGGCGCCTTCGTTAATGGCGGTGACGCCTTCGTCAACGGAGCGCATGCCGTGGCGCGCCTTGTAGCCATATTTGTTCTGCGCGGTGATGGCACCAGCGCCGCCGCTGCCGCAAAAGGAGATGCCAAAGTCGGCGTTCTCCGCCTTCATGACGTCACCCAGCTTCATATCCGCCGCGACGCCCGGCACCACCACGGCGCGACCGCCCGCCTTTTCCACGCCCGCCGCCACTTTCTGTCCCTTACCTAAACGATCGCCAATCACTACGGTTACCATGATGATTTCCTCTTTATACAGTCAGTTAGATCGAGCCACTTCGATATGGACGGAGAGAAGCCAGGCCTCTTCGCGCGGCAGGTTGCCGAACAGATCGACCACCTGCTGCGCCAGCTGCATGGTCTCCGGCGAAATATCTTCAAACAGCTCCGCTTCCACCTCGGGAAGGGGTTCGCCGGTTAACGAGCGCAGCGCCATGGCGCGTACGTGCGACGCCAGCATCTGCTGCTGCACCGCGTTGGGTGCGATATCGTGTTGGGCGTAGATCGCCGCGATTTGCGCCATCACCTTGTCGGTCAGGGCCTGAATCTCTTCCGGCGTTGCCTGCCGAACCGAAGCTCCGTTACTGCTCACCTTGCTACTCCTGTTCACGAAAATTCGCGTTACGAATAAATTACGGCGTCGCGCGCCGGAAGTGCAGACGCACTTTTTCCGCATGGAAGTGGAAATCGCAGGGCAGGCTGTGCGCCAGATCGCAGGATGCACAGATTGTGTGACAGCGACCTCTTTATGCACGGACTTAAAAGCAAATTGCCGGTAGCAAAAGAGAAATGTGCGTACCGAGGCGCGCGGCGCGGCGGGAAAGCGGCTGGAGATAAGAAAAGCAGATGACGCGGCTGAGCCGGTCGCGCGGACCGGCTTGAGAATCAGCGGAATTTTTTATGATTGGCGTTGCGGATATCCGCCAGCTTTTTCGCTTCGGCTCTGGCGCCGTCCAGATTGTTGGCCTGCGCCAGCTTGTCGACCACGTCGATCTGCGCAATCAGCGAGTTCAGCCCGGCGTGGTAATCCTTGATCGGCGCGCTGTCGGCCGGCTGACCTTCAAGCTTCTCCGGCGTCGATTTTTTCGCGTCCTGCGCCGCCTGACGCATGTCGCCCAGCGCTTTATGCATCTCCTGCGCGTCATCGGTTTTCATCACGGTATTTAGCCCGTCTTTTAGCGTATCCATATCATTTTCTAAATCCGCCGCGTACAGGCTGGCGCTTCCAGACAACAAGGAGAGAGATAACATTGCAATCACACGCTTACGCATCGGTATATCCTTTTTATTGTGGGTAAAAAAAAAGCAGCCAGAGCGGCTGCTTTCAGGAAGCGGGTTTTATTATTGGCCGGCGATTTTCATCTCCGGCAGCAGCACCGAACCACATTGTATGTTGCTGCGGGTTTCAATGTCGTTACCGACCGTGACGATATTGCGCCACATATCCTTGAGATTTCCTGCAATAGTGATCTCGCTCACAGGATACTGAATTTCGCCGTTCTCCACCCAGTAGCCGGCCGCACCGCGCGAGTAGTCGCCGGTAATGGCGCTGACGCCTTGTCCCATCAGTTCGGTAACCACCAGGCCGCGTCCCATCTGCTTCAGCAGATCCTCAAAGCTGCTGCCCTGTCCGGCGATGCGCCAGTTATGGATGCCGCCTGCGTGGCCGGTGCTTTTCAGGCCCAGCTTGCGCGCCGAGTAGCTGGTCATCAGCCAGGTTTGCAGCACACCATCCTTCACGATATCGCGCGCCTGGGTACGGACGCCTTCGCTGTCGAACGGCGTTGACGCCAGGCCCTTCAGCAGATGCGGCTGCTCCTGAATGGTGAGCCATTCCGGCAGGATCGGCTGGCCGAGCGCGTCAAGCAGGAAGGTTGATTTACGGTAGACGCTGCCGCCGCTGATGGCGCCGACCAGATGGCCAAACAGGCCGGTGGCAACTTCCGGCGCGAAAATCACCGGCGCTTTCATCGTAGAGAGCTTGCGCGGTGCCAGACGCGACAGCACGCGACGGGCGCACTCGCTGCCAACCCAGTCGGGGCTTTGCAGATCCTCAAAGGCGCGGCCGATGGTATAGGCGTAGTCGCGCTCCATATTGCCGTCCTGCTCAGCGATAACGGAGCTGGAGAGGGAATGACGGCTGGAGCAGTAGCTCTGCAGCATGCCGTGGCTGTTGCCGAAAACTTTAATGCCGACGTGGCTGTTGAAGCTGCCGCCTTCGGTATTGGTAATGCGCGGATCCGCTTTTAGCGCCGCCTGCTCCGCCTGCGCGGCGAGTTCAATGGCGCGATCGGCGTCGATCTCCCACGGATGGTAGAGATCGAGATCCGGGGCGTCGAACGCCAGCAGATCGGCATCCGCCGGGCCAGCATAAGGATCCGTCGAGGTGTAGCGCGCGATATCGATCGCCGCCTGCACGGTACGCCCGATCGCCTCTGGGCTGAGGTCGGTAGAGGAGGCGCTGCCCTTGCGGTTCTGATGATAAACGGTGATGCCGAGCGCGCCGTCGCTGTTGAACTCGACGTTCTCCACTTCGCCGTAACGGGTGCTGACGCCGATTCCGGTGGTTTTGGTCACTGCCACTTCCGCGCCGTCGGTGCTGGCCTTCGCCAGATCGAGCGCCTGCGCCACTGCCTGTTCCAACACTTTTCGCTGTTCTGCAACCTGAGTAGATACGTTCATCGGCCTGCCGTCTAATCTTATGTATGAAAGTTTTGAGTCTATCAGAGTCAGAGAACAATTTCGCAGTCACCCGATAAACTGATAGGATTAGCCTCTTTTTTTAGGGGAGCCCAGAAAATGACCAAACAGCCCGATGAGTGGCTCGACGATGTGCCGGATAATCAGGAAGAAGAAGACGAAGAGATTATCTGGGTCAGTAAAAGCGAAATTAAACGCGACGCTGAAGAGCTGAAACGCCTGGGTGCCGAACTGGTCGATCTGGGCAAGAACGCCCTGGAGAAGATCCCGCTGGATGAGGAGCTGCTGGCCGCTATTGAGCTGGCGCAGCGCATCAAGAAAGAGGGCCGCCGCCGCCAGCTGCAGCTGATCGGCAAAATGCTGCGCTCGCGCGATGTCGATCCGATCCGTCAGGCGCTGGACAAGCTGAAAAACCGCCACAACCAGCAGGTTGCGCTGTTCCACAAGCTGGAAGCGCTGCGCGATCGCCTGGTCGAGCAGGGTGACGACGCGATGAACGACGTTATCGCGCTCTATCCGCACGCCGATCGCCAGCAGCTGCGCAGCATGATCCGCAACGCGCAGAAAGAGAAAGCGGGCAACAAGCCGCCTAAATCCTCACGTCAGATTTTCCAGTACCTGCGCGAGCTGGCGGAGAGCTAAGCCACGCCGGGGCGGGCATCCCTGCCCGCCCGCAGTGCCAGCGCCCCGCAAAGGGCGCTCAGCAGATTACGCCAGTCGATCCAGCAGCTTCTGATGAATGCCGCCAAATCCGCCGTTGCTCATAACGAGAATCGAGTCGCCCGGCTGCGCGGCTTTTGCCACCATCTCTACCAGCGTATCGATATCAGCGCTCCAGTGTGCCGGCGGCATGCAGGCTTCGGCCACGTCAGAGACCTGCCAGGGAATATGGTGCGGCTGGAACAGGAACACCTCGTCCGCGCGCGCCAGCGACGGCGCCAGGTCGTTTTTGCTTACGCCCATCTTCATGGTATTGGAGCGCGGCTCCAGCACCGCCAGAATACGCGCCCGACCGCCGACCTTGCTGCGCAGCGCGGACAGGGTGGCCAGAATCGCCGTGGGGTGATGGGCGAAATCGTCATAGACCTTGATGCCGTTTACGTCGCCGCGCAGTTCCAGACGGCGGCGCGCGTTGATAAAGCTGTCCAGCGCCTGCGCTGCGTCTTCGGGTTTGACGCCAACGTGCCGCGCGGCGGCGATCGCCATCAGGCCATTATGCATGTTGTGCTCGCCCACCAGCGACCAGTTCACTTCCCCTACTCTTTCGCCGTCGAGCAGCACTTCCCAGCGCGAGGCGTCCGGCACCAGCTTCTTCGCCTGCCAGCGGCCGTTTTCGCCGACGCTCTCCTGCTCGCTCCAGCAGCCCATCGTCATCACCTGGCGGATGTTGTGATCGTGCTCCGGCAGCAGAATTTTGCCCTGGCCCGGCACGATGCGTACCAGATGGTGGAACTGCTTCTGGATGGCGCGCAAATCATCGAAGATGTCCGCATGATCGAACTCAAGGTTATTGAGGATCAGCGTGCGCGGGCAGTAGTGAACGAATTTGGAACGCTTGTCGAAGAAGGCGCAGTCGTACTCATCCGCCTCGATAACGAAGAATGGGCTTTTTCCTAATTTTGCCGAGACGTCGAAGTTGCCGGGCACCCCGCCAATGATAAAGCCTGGCTCCAGTCCGCACGACTCCAGTATCCAGGCTACCATACCAGAAGTGGTTGTTTTACCGTGAGTTCCTGCAACCGCCACGACCCAGCGGTCGCGCAGCACAAAGTCATGCAGCCACTGCGGCCCGGAAAGGTAGGGAATATTGCGCTCCAGCACCGCTTCCACGCAGGGATTGCCGCGCGTCATGGCGTTGCCGATGATAACGAGGTCCGGCGCGGGATCGAGCTGCGAGGCGTCGTAACCCTCTGTTAATTCAATGCCTTGCTGCTCAAGCAGCGTGCTCATCGGCGGGTAAACGTTGGCGTCCGAACCGGTCACCTGATGGCCAAGGGAACGTGCCAGCATCGCCAGACCGCCCATAAACGTGCCGCAAATCCCAAGGATATGAATACGCATAACGAGATCCATTACTCAAAAGTTCGGCGCACAGTGTAACCCCGCCAGCAGACTTAAGAAACGGATTAGGACTATGGTTTTTGAAGTTCATTCGGCTAAACTGCGTACGCAAACGTTGGCGGTTTGCCAGGCAGGCTGCCACTCCATCGAAGATTCAGGGAATGTGTTATGAAAACGTTAGGCGAATTTATCGTCGAGAAACAGCACGACTTTCCTCACGCAACAGGTGAACTGACGGCGCTAATTTCCGCTATTAAGCTGGGCGCGAAAATCATCCATCGCGACATCAACAAAGCCGGCCTGGTAGATATTCTCGGCGCAAGCGGCGTTGAAAACGTTCAGGGCGAACAGCAGATGAAGCTCGATCTCTTCGCCAACGAGAAGCTGAAAGCAGCGCTGAAAGCGCGCGGCATCGTGGCGGGGATCGCCTCGGAAGAAGAGGATGAGTTTGTAATCTTCGAAGGAGTAGAGCACGGCAAATACGTGGTGTTGATGGATCCGCTCGACGGCTCTTCCAATATCGACGTTAACGTCTCTGTCGGCACCATCTTCTCTATCTACCATCGCGTTAGCGCCCCTGGCACGCCGGTCACCGAAGCTGACTTTATGCAGCCGGGCCACAAGCAGGTCGCGGCGGGCTACGTGGTGTATGGCTCCTCAACCATGATGGTCTACACCACCGGCTGCGGCGTCCACGCCTTTACCTACGATCCGTCGCTCGGCGTCTTCTGCCTGAGCCACGAGCGTATGACCTATCCGCCGACGGGCTACACCTACTCGATCAACGAAGGCAACTATATTCGTTTCCCGCAGGGCGTGAAGAAATACCTGAAGTTCTGTCAGGAAGAGGATCAGGCCACGCATCGTCCTTACACCTCGCGCTATATCGGCTCGCTGGTGGCGGACTTCCACCGCAATCTGCTGAAGGGCGGCATCTACCTCTATCCGAGCACCGCCAGCCACCCCAACGGCAAGCTGCGCCTGCTCTATGAGTGCAACCCGATGGCGTTCCTCGCTGAACAGGCGGGCGGCAAGGCGAGCGACGGCGCGAAGCGTATTCTCGATATCCAGCCGGAAACCCTGCATCAGCGCTGCCCGTTCTTCTGCGGCAATAACGCAATGGTCGACGACGTCGAGCGCTTCCTGCGCGAATACCCGGACGCGGCGCAGTAAACGCGAACGCCGCTGAGTGACCTAGACAAGGGCGCGACTATCGCGCCCTTTTCTTTTACGCCGTTTCCAGCCGGAACAGCGACACCGTGGATTGCAGATGCTGCGACTGCGCCTCCAGCGACTGCGTCGCCGCCATGGCCTGCTCGACCAGCGCCGCGTTCTGCTGCGCCGCCTCGTCCATCTGCGTGACCGCCTGATTCACCTGCTCAATGCCGCGGCTCTGCTCGTCAGAGGCCATTGAAATCTCCTTCATCAGCGTCGTGACGCGCATCACCTCGCTGGAGATCTCATCCATGGTCTCGCCCGCCCGCGTCGCCATATCGCTGCCCTCTTTCACGCGCGTCTGCGACTCCGAGATCAGCCCGCGGATCTCTTTCGCCGCGTTGGCGCTGCGCTGCGCCAGCGTGCGCACCTCGTTCGCCACCACGGCAAAGCCACGTCCCTGCTCGCCCGCACGCGCCGCCTCTACCGAGGCGTTGAGCGCGAGAATATTGGTCTGGAACGCGATGCTGTCGATCACGCCGAGAATATCGCCGATGCGGTTGGCGCTGGCGGTAATCTCCTGCATTTTCTCCATCACGTAGCTGACCACCTCTGCGCCGCGATCGGCGGTGTCGGAGACGCTGCTCGCCAGCTTATTCGCCTGCTGCGCGTTGGCGGCGTTGAGGCGCACCGTGGCGGTCAGCTGCTCCATGCTGGCAGCGGTCTGCTCCAGCGACGCCGCCGACTCTTCGGTGCGCTGGGAAAGATGCACATTGCCCGCCGCCAGCTCGCGGCTGCCGACGTCGATCTGCTGGCTGGCGTCGAGCACCTGACTCACCTGAGCGCGCAGCGCCTGCTGCATCTCCCCGAGCGCGCGGTTCAGGCGGCCCAGCTCGTTGTTGCCCGCAGGCGGCAGATGCTGCGACAGATCGCCCGATGCCACCTGCTCCAGGTGCGTAATGGCGCGGTTAAGCGGCAGCAGCAGCAGACGACGCATCAGCACCCAGGCCAGCACAAACAGCAGCAGCGTTAACATCACCGCCGCGCCAATCAGCGCCTTCATCAGCGTTTCGTTCCAGGCCGCCTCGGCCAGCTGCCGCTCGGTAACCTCACCGGCGAAGCTGCTGAATGCCGTCACCGCATTGCTGTAGTTAAGGGCCAGGGTTGCCAGATTGCCCTCCAGCACGCCGTAATACTCATCGGTGTACTGTTTTTCCAGCGCATCCATCATGGGCTTGATCCCCTGCGCCAGATAGGCGTTCCAGGTCGTCACGATGTCATCAGCCAGCTTTTTGCCGTGCGCCGTAACGGTGCCCGCAGCAATAAACGCCTTCATATTGCGCTGCGAATCCTGTACGTCCGCTTGCGCCTGTTTGGCTGCCGCTGCCCCCTCCTCCAGCAGACCAATCTCTATTTTGCGTACCGCCAGCGCCGCCGTTGCGCGTGCGCGCATCAGGTCGCCATTGCTTTGATAAAGGGCATTAAGTTCAATGCCCTGAATGCGGTTGATAACATCCAGCGAGCGATTACCTTTATTAATGGCAATGATGCCCATCACGCTGACCGCCAGCAGCAGCAGCGTCATAAAGGCGAGTAAAGCTAATAATCCCGTGCGTAGAGAAAGCTTATTCATGATGTTGTTTTCCATTTGCTTAAAGAAAGGCAGAAAATCCGGCAGCCCTAAAACGTACAAGTTATCGGCAGTTGCGCAGGGGAACTTTACCGACGTTGATGGTCATTTCCCTGATGATCACCCACGCTTAATCTTTCTTAATCGGGATTTACAGGATGAAAAAAGGTATTGTCGCCGCCGGTCTGCTGTTCAGCACCTCCGCGCTGGCGCAGCAGAACCCGATCGATCATGCGCTGGCACAGTGTCTCGACGGCGCCTCCACCACCGTCGCGATGGTGTCGTGCTACGGTCGCGCCAGCCAGGCCTGGGATAGCGAGATGAACAGGCAATATGGCCAGTTAATGACGACCCTTAGCGGCGAGCCTAAAAATAAGGTGCGCAGCGCGCAGCGTCAGTGGCTGGCCTATCGCGACAGCTGGCAGGCAGCGAGCGTGGCTTTTTTCAGCCGCACGCAGGGAACCCTGGCGCAGATCTCAATTGCCGCGCAGGGCGTCGATCTGGTGCGTAATCAGGCGCGAATGTTGCAGTCGTTAAATAAAGGCAGTTGCGCCAGCGATACGGAATGTTGATAAATAGGGGCTTCCGCGCTGGCGCTCTCCAGCGTTTTCACTCTTTTTCAGGGAGAACCCATGGCTGCGTACGCCTCTACCCTTATTCTTATCGGCCTCGCGGTCCTCAGCTATTTTGTTCACAACAGCGCGGTGACCATTTCGATTCTGATTCTGCTGGCGATCAAGCTCACCCCGCTGGCGCAGTTCTTTCCCTACGTAGAGAAGCAGGGCATCCAGCTCGGTATTATTATCCTGACGGTGGCGGTGATGGCGCCGCTCGCCAGCGGTTCGCTTCCCGCCTCGGCGCTGCTGAAATCTTTCGCTAACTGGCAGTCAATCGTGGCGATTCTGGTGGGCGTTTTCGTCGCCTGGCTGGGCGGTCGCGGCGTTAACTTTATGAGCGCGCAGCCGTCGGTGATTGGCGGCTTACTTATCGGCACGGTGCTGGGCGTCGCCTTCTTTCGCGGCGTGCCGGTCGGACCATTGATTGCTGCGGGGATCGTCTCGCTGTTTGTCTCCGCGAAATAGGACGAGGAGCATTCCGAAAGGTCAAAATTGGGGGCATACTTTCCCAGGCAGTTGGCTATAATAGCCGACACTCAACATGTGACTATTGAAGGAATGCCCGATGAGTTTGAACCAGGTGCCTGCCGGTAAAGAACTGCCAGAAGATATCTACGTTGTCATTGAGATCCCGGCCAACGCCGATCCGATCAAATATGAAGTCGACAAAGAGTCCGGCACCCTGTTCGTAGACCGCTTCATGTCTACGGCGATGTTCTATCCGTGCAACTATGGTTATATCAACCACACCCTGTCACTGGACGGCGATCCGGTTGACGTGCTGGTTCCGACCCCGTATCCGCTGCAGCCGGGCTCCGTGATCCGCTGCCGCCCGGTTGGCGTGCTGAAAATGACCGACGAGTCTGGCGAAGATGCCAAACTGGTTGCCGTGCCGCACACCAAGCTGACCAAAGAGTACGATCACATCAAAGATGTGAACGACCTGCCGGAACTGCTGCGCGCGCAGATCACCCACTTCTTCGAGCAGTACAAAGCGCTGGAAAAAGGCAAATGGGTGAAGGTAGAAGGCTGGGACAACGCTGAAGCGGCGAAAGCTGAAATCATCTCCTCTTTCGAGCGCGCCCAGAAGAAATAATCTGACGCCGCCCGATAAAAAACACCGTCCTCTGGACGGTGTTTTTGTTTATGCGCCGGGTGGTGCGTCGGGCGAGACAGGCAAAAAAAAACACCGTCCAGAGGACGGTGTTTTCATTTATGCGTCTGACGGAGGGTCGTCGCGCCGTAGCCAGTCGCCGCTGGCGATGCGCTCACGTCCCTTAACCGGGCGCTGATAGACGTAAAGCCATGCGCTGCCGTAAGGCGTTTGCATCAGCTGGCGTTTGTATTCGCCAGCCTTTGTGCGCAATGCATCCAGCTCGCCCAGCGTCGTGGCATCGATGCGGTAAACTTCACAATAGACGGTTCCTTCGCCCGGGATCACGCCCGGATAATGGCCGAGACTGTAGAGCTCGTAGCCCTCAATCTGCATATCCCCCAGCCATTGCGCATTCGTCATCCAGTGACTGTTTCCCTGTTTGCGCCGTAAACTGCCGTAGACAATTATTCGCATTGCTAAAACTCAAACTGATAGAGCAAATCAAGAGCCTGATCCACACCGGATACGGCTTCCAAATAGAGTTTGGGCATCAGGCGATAACGCAAGGTTAAGGTCGCCAGTGAATCAAAAATGCCAACGCCATATTTTACTTGTAGACCCGGCAGCACATAGCCGCTGACCTGCACCTGCTGGCTGTCGCCAACCCCGGTGGTGTCAAGGGCAAGATTGCTGACGCCGAACGTCTCGCCGATTTTACCCACAACCTGCCCACTTTGTGCAACCCCCAGACCAATTAAGGCTGAAGTTAATGCGTTGCCGTCGCCGTCCGAGTTTAGTCCCTGACCGCGCAGCAGATAGGAGAGCGCTTCCTGCTGCGACATCGCCGGATCGGAGAAGACCTCAACCTTCGGCTCATCCGCCAGTCCGGTAACGCGCAGGCCAGCCGTCACGTCATCTTCTGTCGCTTCGGGGTTACGAATCGCCTCCAGGTTAATATAGGGCTGGTCCGGCGGGCCGGCGAACTGCAATTCGCCCTTGCGCACGATCAGATCCTGACCGTAAGCGTGGAAGCGGCCGGAGGGGATATTGATCTGGCCGTTAAGGCCCAGCCCCGTTTTGTCCTGCACCACTTTCAGGTCGCCGTTCAGCTTCGCCTTGAGACCAAAGGCCGAGAGGCGCACATCGTTGCCGACGTGGATCACCAGATTGCTGTTAATCGGGATAGCGGCGGTTTTCGGCTGAATCGGCTGCAGGTTTTTATCCAGCAGCACCTCGTCCGAGGAGACGCCGGTAGCGCTCTCCGGCACCTCCTGCACGGTGATGCGCGCCCAGGGAATATCCACGCTGCCATCCAGGTTGAAGGCCGCTGGCGTCGCCTCGAACACTAAATCGGGCGAGACGTCCATGCGCACCATCGGCGGCACGGTAACGCGCACGCGGCTGCCCTGCGCGGCAATGCGGGCGCGCCAGTTGTCGAGCTGGCTCCAGTCTGCGTTGCCGTTGAGGTTGATATTGCCCTGCGCGGTCTGTACCAGGCCGTTAAGCGTCGAGCTCATGCCGTTGAACACCATGTTCAGGTTCGCCGCGGTAAGGTCGACCGGCATAAAGTTGCCGTCGACGTCAACGCCCTGCAAACCAAGCTGGCCGAAGATCTGCGGCTGCTTCACGCTGCCGCCGAGGCGCAGCGCGCTGTTAAGGTTGCCCTTGATCTTCTCGCCCTGCATCAGCGCCGGATTGAGCATCGCCAGCGAGATATTACGGATATTGACGTTGCCGCCCAGCGTGCGGCGGTTCTGCGGGTCGCCGATCTGCACGTTGCCGTCGAGCTGGCCATTGTTGGCGATGCGGATCAGCCAGTCGAGATCGGCGCGGCCGTTACGCAGCGCCGCGTTGAGGTTAAGCGCGCTGAAGTCGACAGGCAGCGTATTGCCCTGCACATCCTGCCGGACCTTCACGCCGTTGCCCTTCAGGGAGAGCGTGCCGGTCGGCAGCGCGCCGTCCGCCGTCCAGTTGACGCGCGCGTCGCCGCTAAAGACGCCCGCCAGCTGGGTTTCATCCGGCAGGAACGGCTTGATCATCGCCAGATCGAAACGGTTAAGCTGCACATGGGCGTGGCCGCTCGGGCCAGCCTCAATCGGCTCAGGCACGCAGAGCCGGGCGTTGGGGTTCTGCCAGCAGTGTGCGCCAATGGTGGCGGTCTGCTTCGCGTTGAGGTAGTCGATCGCCATTGCGCGCGTCAGCCGCCATTCACCCACCGGCGTATCGAAGCGCGTATTGTTGAGCGTGCCCTGCCAGCGCTGCTGCTGGCGATCGAAGCTGCCGTTAAGCGCCAGCTGACCGGAAACCGGATCGCCCTGCAGGTTCAGCTTCAGCTGATGCGCTTTTTCATTGCCGTCGGCGTTGAGCGTCAGCAGGCTGATGTTCAGCGCGTCCTGCTTCAGCTGCTCGACGCGCAGCTGCAGCTTGCCGGACACCTGATCGCTGGAGCGCACGTCGCCGTCCAGCGTCACGCGCCTGATCTGCAGCTGCTGCCAGCGCAGGCCGGTGGCGTTGAGATCCGCCAGCAGCTGCGGTGCCTGCAGCGTGCCGCGCGCCTTGATGGTGCCTTTAGCGACGCCGCCCAGCCCCGGCAGGGCGTTGTCGAGATGGGGGGCGTCGATGGTGGCGTCAAGATTGAGCGCGTCGCCCAGCGAGCCTTTTACATCCAGGTTGTTGCGGCCCAGCACAATTTTTACGCCGGGAATATCCCACTGGTTATAGCTGTTGCCCTTCAGCGACCCTTCGGCGCTGACCGCGTTCTGTTTGACGTTGCCCTTCAGCTGCAGCTGCGGCACGCTCATCTGCCAGCTGCCGCCGTAGAGGCTGCCGCGCGTGGCGATTTTACCGTCCAGCTTCGCCGGCCAGTCGGGATACTGGCGCGCCGTGTTGATGCCGTCCAGCGTCAGCTCGCTGCGCCAGCTGATCGCTTTGCTCCAGTCCACCAGCGCCGTGAGATCGATATTGCCCTGCAGCGCGCCGATGCGCAGCTTGTCGAGGTTAAACTGCTCGACGTTGCCTTTGCCGTCCAGCGCCACGGTGGCGGGCGGCACGCTGTCGCCCTTCACCGCCGTGCGCAGCGACATCGCGTAGTCGGTGGCTTTGCCTTTGAGCTGGTAGTCAATATTGTCCGCCTGGTACTGCACCGCGCCGGTCAGCGGCCAGCGCAGCTGCGGGCTGGTCAGGCGCAGCGACAGCGGCAGCCCCGCAACCGCCAGCTGGGTGGCGGCGTCGAGCTGGGCGCGTACCGGGCCGGAGAGATTCAGCCCCAGCTTCAGCTCGTCACGCATGGCGCCACTCAGATCCAGCTTGATCTTCTCGCCCTTCAGCGGATCGACGTTTGCCGTGCCGTTAAGGGTAACATTGACCGGCCAGTTGTCCGCCAGCGTCGCTTCGCCGCTGCCGTTGAGCTGGCCGAGGTTTGAATCAACGTCCAGCGTCTGCAGCTGCAGCCGCCGGTCGGCGGTTTTTGCCTTCAGCAGCAGGCGGTTCACCGCAATATCGGTATCGCCGGTAAGGCGCAGCTGTTCGCCGAGGATCTCCTGCACCTCAATATCGAGCGGCAGGCGGAAGTCGGGCAGCTCAGGCAGCAGCGGTTTGGCGAACATCGCCTGCAGGGTTTCGCCCAGCGGCTTCTCATCCGGCTGCGGCTGCTGCACTTTCGGCTGCACCACCTCTTCGTTAGCGACCTGCGCCGCTTTCGGTAGCGCCACCAGCAGGCTCTGGATATGGGTTGGATTGAGCGTCAGCGCGCGATCCTGCCACTGCAGGCCGGTGGTGAAGTCGAGCAGGGAGATAGCGGTATCGTCAATTTTTACGTTGATATTATGCAGGCCGAGATGGCGCAGCGTAATCGGATAAGGCGTGCTGAGATCGCCGCCGCCGCTCTCCTCTTCCGGCGGCGCCTCCTGCGCTGGCGCCATCTTTTTGCTATCGACTACCACGCTGACATCTTTCAGCGCGATATCGTTAACGCACACCGAGGAGTGCAGCAGGCAGTTGAGATCCACCGCCAGATGAAAGCTGCCGGCATCGACGTTGACGCCGGGCATCTCATAGCGCAGCCCGCTGATGGTCAGGTTACGCCAGCCGCCCTCCACCTGCTTGATCGATAAGCCCGGCACCCAGCGCGCCGCGCCGTTCAGCACCAGATGTAAACCCGGCGTGGTGCCGATTAAAAACGCCACGCCGCCCAGCAGCACGACCAGAAAAATAACAATGCCGATCAGGACCTTTTTCCACAGCTTCATAGTTCAGGCCCCAGTCCAATATAGAATTGCAAACCATGCTCCTCGCTGTCGCCGATTGGCCGGGCGATATCCAGTTTGATCGGCCCGACCGGCGACGCCCAGCGCACGCCGAAGCCCGCGCCGGTTTTGAAATTGCTCTGTTTGATGTCGTTGACCGCCTCGCCCGAGTCGATAAAGGCCGCGCCCCACCATTTCCCGGTAACGTTGTACTGATATTCCAGCGAGCCGGTGGCGAGTTTTGAGGCGCCGGTCAGCTTGCCGTCTTCGTCGCGCGGAGAAATATCCTTATATTTGTAGCCGCGAATGCTGCGATCGCCGCCGGCGAAAAAGCGCAGATCCGGCGGCACTTTTTCAAAATTGTTGGTTTCAATCCAGCCGAGGTTGCCGCGCGCAACAAAGCGGTGCTTATCCGCCAGCGTGCGGATCCAGACGTTCTGCGCCTGCAGAATCAGGAAGTCGACGTCTGAACCCCAGGTGGTGTCGGAGACGTCCACAGAGTAGCGCTGCGAATCGCCCCAGGTCGGCATCAGGCCGCCGCGCGAGCGGGTGCGGTTCAGGCTGACGCCGGGATAGAGCAGCATGGTGGTATTGGTCACGCTGCCCTGGGTAAAGTGATCGAGGCTCCACTTCAGGTTGACCGCTTTCTGCCAGCCAGTGCTGTTTTCCCAGTAGCGCGACAGGCCGAGCGTGGTGGTGTCGGCTTTGGTGTCGTTCAGATCGGTGCGCTTCAGGCCGCCGGAAAAGATGTAATACTGCTCCAGCGGGCTTTTCAGCAGCGGCACTTTGTAGCTCAGGTCGAGCTGCTGCTCCGGCGCGGAGAGATAGGCGCTGGCCGCCATGCTGTGGCCGCTGTCGTTAACCCAGGGCTTTTTCCACGTCGCCTTCAGGCGCGGCCCAACGTCGGTGGAGTAGCCGACCCCGGTTTCGATGGTGTTTTCGGTGCGCGGCGTGACGGCGGCGTTAAGCGGCAGCACTTTGGTTTTTCGCCCCTGCGCGAATTCCGGCGCGACCACCACGGAGTTAAACCAGCCGGTGGCCGAAAGACGCCGGTTCAGCTCGGCAAGCTCGCGCGAGCTGTAGTAGTCGCCTTTTTTAAAGGGAACGAGGTTTTCCAGATACTCTTCGCGGATCTGCGATCCAGAAAAGCTGACGTCGCCGAAGCGGTAGCGCTGGCCACTGTCGTAGTCGATATCCCAGAAGGCCTCGCGCCGCTCGACGGAGACGCCGAGCTGGCTCTTTTTAAAGTCGCCGTCAAAATAGCCGTTGCGCAGCGCCAGGTTCGAGAAGCCGCTTTTAAATTTTTCATACTCGCCGTGATTGAGCTGCCGCCCTTTTTTCGGCGTGCCCTCTTTCACCCAGGCCTGATAGTCGGGATCGCGCAGCGCGTCGCCTTCAAGCACGATGGTGCTGCCCGCGATTTTAACCGGCTCGCCGGGTTTAACGTGGGCGATAAGCACCGGCCGTCCGCCCTGGGGCGGCGCGGGACGCGCTTCAAAATCGATATCGGGCTCGTAGTAGCCGAGCGCTTTAAGGCCCTGCTCAATAGCCTCTGAAACGCGCGCGCGAAAGCGACCATCGTTCGACACCTCATCGGCGCTGATGGTCGAGAGGCGAGCACGCACGTTCTTGTTGAGATCCCCGGTTAAGCCTTGTACTTCAAGGCGCACTTTCGCTGCCTCAGCGACCGGCGCGGCGGCCAGCAGGCAGGTCATAAAACAGACATGAATTCGTGGCACGCGTACTCCTGTTAATCATGCCGACCCCAATTCCGCGGGGCGTGATATATCCCTGGATAAGAAAATCGCAGCGGTGCAGTCATCATCATAGCCGCATAAAGCGGCCTGCGGCGGCGAAAAAAACGGTAACTAAGCCAAATAGCGCCCTATTGTCAGCAAATGGCCGGATTGATACAACCGCTGTGCAGCAAATGCGCACGCCACTCGGATAAATCTGAAGCAACGGCGTTGCGGTGAACTCTGGCGGCGTTGAGGGCGCTGCTGCTATAATCAGCGGCGCAGGCCTCGCCTGCTCTATTTCTGCCCCGGCGCTGCTTCGCAGCGTCGATAAGGCGCAGACATTTTTGGCACGGACAGCCCAGACTACGAGGTGAGTACAATCGGTACGCCCTTTACGTGCGCTGCCCAGGCCAAAAATGACAAGTGGATAACCCTTTGGAAACCCTATGTTAGATAGCTTGCTTGTCATATTGTTGCTGATCGTGATCAGCGCCTTTTTCTCTCTCTCGGAAATCTCGCTGGCGGCCGCCCGCAAGATCAAACTCAAACTGCTGGCCGATGAAGGCAATATTAACGCGCAGCGCGTGCTGAAGATGCAGGAGACGCCCGGCACCTTCTTTACCGTGGTGCAGATCGGCCTGAACGCGGTCGCTATCCTCGGCGGTATCGTCGGCGACGCCGCCTTCTCCCCCGCCTTCAGCAGCCTTTTCAGCCGCTTTATGGAGCCGGCGCTTGCCGACCAGCTCAGCTTTATCTGCTCCTTTATCATCGTCACCAGCTTCTTTATTCTGTTCGCCGATCTGACGCCGAAGCGCGTCGGCATGATCGCGCCGGAAGTGGTGGCGCTGCGCATTATCAACCCCATGCGCTTCTGCCTGCTGGTGTTTAGCCCGCTGGTCTGGCTGTTCAACGGCCTGGCGAACGTCTTTTTCCGCGTCTTTAAGCTGCCGATGGTGCGTAAGGACGATATCACCTCCGACGATATCTACGCGGTGGTTGAGGCGGGCGCGCTGGCGGGCGTACTGCGTAAGCAGGAGCACGAGCTAATCGAAAACGTTTTTGAGCTGGAGTCGCGCACCGTGCCCTCGTCAATGACCTCCCGTGAAAACGTGGTCTGGTTCGATCTGCGCGAAGACGAAACCACGCTGAAAACCAAAATCGCCCAGCATCCGCACTCCAAGTTTCTGGTGTGCGACGGCGATATCGACCATATCGTCGGCTATGTCGATTCCAAAGAGCTGCTGCTGCGCGTGCTGGGCAATCAAAGCATGGCGCTCAACAGCGGCGTGCAGATCCGCTCGGCGCTGATCGTACCGGATACGCTGACGCTCTCTGAAGCGCTGGAAAGCTTTAAAACCGCAGGCGAAGACTTCGCGGTGATCATGAACGAATACGCGCTGGTGGTAGGCATTATCACCCTTAACGACGTTATGACCACGCTAATGGGCGACCTGGTGGGCCAGGGGCTGGAAGAGCAGATCGTGGCGCGCGACGAGAACTCCTGGCTAGTCGAGGGCGGCACGCCGATCGACGATGTGATGCGCGTGCTGCATATCGACGAGTTTCCCCAGTCGGGCAACTACGAAACCATCGGCGGCTTTATGATGTATATGCTGCGCAAGATCCCCAAGCGTACCGATTTCGTTAAGTTCGCCGGATTTAAGTTCGAAGTGGTGGATATTGACAGTTATCGTATCGATCAGCTGCTGGTGACGCGGATTGACGATCGTCCGCCGGTGCTGAATGTGGCGAAGGCCACAGAAGCTGAAGAGTAGAAAATCAGAGGGCGCCATCGGCGCCCTTTTTGTCAGTTGAACTCCGCCTGAAGGCGCAGAACCTGACGGTTAATTTCGGACATCACGCTCAGATGCTGTATGTCCTTAACGCGCGGGATCAACACTTTTCCTTTGTCGAACTCGAACGCGCCAACGTCCTTGATATACATCCTTCCTTTGAACAGCGTTTTTACGTATTTCGCTATTTGCAGTGGATTATAGCGCTGGAAGATCTTCATGCTGCTTAACTCCTGTACATTTATAAATACGCTTCGCCGTTGCCAAGTTCGGTACGAGCCCATGAAGCGCAAAGTGCTGGTAAACTATAGAACACACCACCGTGGTAATGTTCCGAAAACTGAACTTTTTTACTGAATTGACACATCATTACAGAATAGTCTGTTATGTCGCTCTACCAACACAGTATAAATCCAAACTTGTTAAGAAATTGTGGCATGAATAGCAAACCTGACACCTTAACAAGACAGGCGCATCATCCCTGCTTACTATTGCAGAAAAATGACCAACTGGTCCGATCACCAAGGAGACTGACAATGCGACTCGCCTGTGCCCTGTTTGCGCTGATTCTTTTGCCCGGCGCGGTTTTTGCCCATAGCCTGAAACAAGACCAGCGCGTCCCTGCGGTTGGCGTTAACGATAAAGGTGAACTGCTCTATCAGCAGGATGATTTCCACTATCAGCGCTGGAACAGCGCGCAGCTCGCCGGCAAGGTGCGCGTGATCCAGCACATCGCCGGGCGCTCATCTGCCAAAGAGATGAATGCCGCCGTGATTGAGGCGATTAAAGCCGCCGCCTTCCCACAGGATCGCTATCAGACCACCACCATCGTTAACACCGACGACGCCATTCCCGGCACCGGGATGTTTGTGCGCAGCAGTATCGAGAGCAATAAAAAGCAGTATCCCTGGTCGCAGTTTATCGTCGACAGCAAAGGCAACGTAAAGCACGCCTGGCAGCTGGCGGACGCCGGGTCGGCGATTGTGGTGCTGGATAAGAGCGGCCGCGTGCGCTTCGTTAAAGATGGCGCGCTGACGCAGGAGGAAGTTATGCAGGTGATTAGCCTGGTGCGAACGCTGCTTAAATCCTGAGGGAAAGCGGGAGGCGACTGCCCCCCGCAGCGATCAGAACAGTGAGACGCGAAAGCCAGGATTGAGGAAAGACTCACGCGGCGCGTAGTCCAGGGTCTTGCCTTTCCAGTCGTGGACGTGTGCGCCGGCCGCCACGGCGACGGCGTGCCCTGCGCCGGTATCCCAGATGTTAGTCGGCCCAAAGCGCGGATAGAGCTGCGCTTTGCCCTCCGCCACCAGGCAGAACTTCAGCGAAGAGCCGATAGCAACGGTCTGATGTTCGCCCAGCTGCTTGAGGTATTCTTTCAGCTCCTCGTCGGCGTGCGAACGGCTTACCACCACCAGCGGCGGCCGCGCCTCCTGCACGTGGATTGCCCGCTTGTTGCCGCCCTCTTCTTTCCAGGCTTTGCCCTCCGCGGCGGAGTAAAGCACCCCGAGCGCTGGCGCGTACACTACGCCCAGCACCGGCTTGCCCTGATCGATGAGCGCGATATTGACGGTAAACTCACCGTTGCGCTTGATAAACTCTTTGGTGCCGTCGAGCGGATCGACCAGCCAGTAGCGCTGCCACTGCTGGCGCTCGCTCCAGGAAGGCGGATCCTCTTCCGACAGTATCGGCACCTCCGGCGTCAGCTGCTTAAGCCCCTGCAGAATAATATCGTGCGCGGCAATATCCGCAGCGGTCACCGGGGAGTCGTCGGATTTGCGGGAAACGTCTACCGGCGTCTCCTTTTCATAAATCAGCATGATCGCGTTGCCCGCTTCGCGCGCCAGCTGGCAAATTTGCTCTAACATTTTTTACCTCCTTTTCGGTGGCAGCCGCACGACGTTATCGTGCGCTACATCGGTTAAATTTTAGCAGCTACTGCGCTTCCGCCCGGGCCTCCGGGCGTTAAACTCTCAATAGTTTAACAATATCAATACCATAGATTGCGAGCCGCCGCTATGCCGCGCTGTCTTCCCCCTTTTCATCGTGCAAAATGTTAAACCCATCACGTAATCCTCTGACACATCATCATTCTTTTACATTAATTTGAGAGGCTTAACTTTTTGCAGCAGGAACAGGCATGTTTAAACCCACTATGACCCTTCTGGCGCTGAGTCTCTCAACGGCTCTTCACGCCGCCACCGTCGATCTTCGTCTGCTGGAAACCACCGATCTGCACAGCAACATGATGGATTTCGACTACTACAAAGATACGCCGACCGAGAAGTTCGGGCTGGTGCGCACCGCGTCGCTGATCCATGCCGCGCGTCAGGAGGTAAAAAACAGCGTGCTGGTGGATAACGGCGATATTATTCAGGGCAGCCCGCTGGGCGACTATATGGCGGCGAAGGGACTGCAGCAGGGAGAGATCCATCCGGTCTACAAAGCGATGAATACGCTGGACTACAGCGTTGGCAACCTCGGCAACCATGAATTCAACTACGGGCTGCCCTACCTGCGCAAAGCGCTGGCCGGCGCGCGTTTCCCCTACGTAAACGCCAATATTATCGATCTCCAGACCAACAGGCCGATGTTTACGCCCTGGCTGATCAAGCCGGTTGAGGTGACGGATCGCGACGGCAAAACGCAGCGGCTGAAGATCGGTTTTATCGGCTTCGCGCCGCCGCAAATTATGGTGTGGGATAAAGCCAACCTGCAGGGCAAAGTGCGCGTCGAAGATATTACCGAGACCGCACGGCGCTATGTGCCGCAGATGCGCGCCCAGGGCGCAGATCTGGTGGTCGCCATCCCCCACTCCGGCCTCAGCAGCGAGCCCTATCATGCGATGGCGGAAAACTCGGTTTACTACCTGAGCCAGGTGGCGGGCATTGATGCCATTCTTTTTGGCCACGCGCACGCCGTCTTCCCCAGCAAGGAGTTCGCCGCAGTCAAAGGGGCCGATATCGCCAAAGGAACGCTGAACGGCGTCGCGGCGGTGATGCCCGGCATGTGGGGCGATCATCTCGGCGTGGTCGATCTGGTGCTGACCAATGAAGCTGGCCGCTGGCAGGTCAGCGATCGCAAGGCAGAAGCGCGACCGATCTACGATGCAGCGCAGAAAAAGTCGCTGGCGGCGGAAGATCCGGCGCTGGTGAAGGTGCTGGCGGAGGATCACCGCGCCACGCGCGAGTTTGTAGCGAAGCCGATCGGCAGGTCGGCGGACGTAATGTACAGCTATCTTTCGCTGGTGCAGGACGATCCAACGGTGCAGATCGTCAATAATGCCCAGCGCGCCTACGTAGAGCATTTTATTCAGGGCGATCCCGATCTGGGCCATTTGCCGGTGCTCTCCGCCGCCGCGCCCTTTAAAGCGGGCGGGCGTAAAAACGATCCCGCCAGCTATACCGAGGTAGAGAAAGGCGACCTCACCTTCCGCAACGCCGCCGATCTCTATCTCTACCCCAATACGCTGGTGGTAATGAAGGTCAGCGGCGCCCAGGTGAAAGAGTGGCTGGAGTGCTCCGCGGGCCAGTTTAATCAGATCGATCCGCAGCGCCGCGACGTCCAGTCGCTGATCAACTGGGATTTCCGCACCTACAATTTCGACGTGATCGACGGCGTTAACTATCAGATCGACGTTACCCAGCCGGCCCGCTACGACGGCGAATGCCAGCTGATCCACCCAGAGGCGTCGCGCATTAAAAACCTCACCTGGCAGGGCAAGCCGGTCGATCCGCACGCCACTTTTCTGGTGGCCACCAATAACTACCGCGCCTACGGCGGTAAGTTTGCCGGCACCGGCGACAGTTTTATCGCCTTCGCCTCGCCCGATGAGAACCGCGCGGTGGTCGCGGCCTATATCAGCGCCGAGACGAAAAAACGGGGCGAAGTGCATCCGCAGGCGGACAACAACTGGCAGCTGGCGCCGATAGAGAGCAGCGTGCCGCTCGATATTCGCTTTGAGACCGCGCCGGGTGAGAAGGCGACCGCCTTTATTCGCAGCCATGCGCGCTATCCGATGCAGCCGCAGGGCAGCGATGAGATCGGCTTTGCGCTGTGGAAAGTCGATTTACAGCAGAAGTAGAGGCGTAAAAAAGCCAGCCCGAGGGCTGGCTTTCAGGTGCTGAAAGGGGGCGTGGATTTAGAGGATTTCCAGCAGCTCAACTTCGAAAATCAGGGTGCTGAACGGCGGAATCGATGCGCCTGCGCCGCGCTCGCCGTAGGCGAGGTTGTGCGGAATGGTCAGTTCCCACTTCGAACCGACCGGCATCAGGGTCAGCGCTTCGATCCAGCCCGCGATGACGCCGGTTACCGGGAATTCTGCCGGTTCGCCGCGCGCAACCGAGCTGTCAAACACCGTGCCGTCGATCAGCTTGCCGGTATAGTGCACGCGCACGCGATCCTGACGTGACGGGATCGGACCGTCGCCCTGCTTGATAACGCTGAACTGCAGGCCCGACTCGGTGCTGTTGACGCCTTCGCGCTGCGCGTTCTCCGCCAGGAACGTCTGGCCTTCGGCTGCCATCGCCTCTACGCGCTGGCGGCGCACGCCTTCAGCGCGCTCATGCACTTCACGCAGCGCGCGGTGCACGACGTCAACCGGCACGGCCGGCGAATTCCCTTCCAGCGCGTCGCGCAGGCCCGCGAGCAGCGCTTCCGGCTGAAGTCCCTGCAGACCGGACTCGAGCAGCTGCTGGCCAACCTGTAAACCAATTCCGTAACTTGCTTGTGATTCGACGCTGTCGAATGAAGGGGTCGTCATCTTGATACCTGTCTCTTTCGCTAATTTGAACCGGCAGCATAGCAGCGCGGGCCGCTGGCGTAAAATCCCACGCCGCGCAGGTGACTTTTGGTGGTGAAACAGAAACAATACGCAGGTCATATTTCTTAAGGCTGACAGGCACGTCGCGCCCGTATTGCCCATACTATAACTCTGGACGAGGACAACCTCGCCAGCGTACTGAAAGAAGAGAAGATACATGGGTCAAATCGCCCCACAACGCCGCAGGACGCGCGCGCCACGCACTTTGCGCACATTGCGCCAACGTTTCGCCTGGCGGCCTGTTAAACCGTCGCGCGCCGCTGGCGATGAGGAGGATTCACGAATGGCTTCAGAGGCGCCTTCCCGCTTGCCCGCCTGGCTCAGCACAGTCTGGCACTATACGGATAATATTGGCTGGATGTCCCCGCTGCCGCCCGCACACCGGCGCGGCATTGTTATCGCCCTGCTGGTGATGCTGCTGGCCTTTTTGTGGCCGTCCAGCACGCCGCAGTATCCTGTCGAGCGTCCGCAAACGGCGAGCGGCGAAAAAGAGGTGCCGATGCAGGCGGAGATCTACGACCAGAAAGCGCCGCAGCAAAATGCCCAGCCGCCGAAAGCGGACTCTCAGGGCGAATGGCGCAGCTACACCATCGCCTCAGGTCAGACGCTGGCGCAGCTGTTTCGCGATAATAATCTGCCGGTGGGCGACGTGTTCGCCATGGCGCGCGTAGAGGGCAGCGATCAGCCGCTGAGCGCGTTGCAGAGCGGGCAGCAGGTGAAGATTCGACAGAATGCGCAGGGCGTGGTGACGGGACTGACCGTGGACGGCGCCAGCGGGCCGGTGCTTTTTACGCGTCAGCCGGACGGCAGCTTTATCCGCGCGCAGTAGCCCTGCGGCAGCGCTGTTCAGGCGCTCATTACGCATCAGGGACAAAAACAAAAAAGCCGGCACAGGGCCGGCTTTTTCGCATTACCGAGTAAAATTACTCAGCAACTACATTCACAACCAGTTTAGCGAAAACTTCGCTGTGAACCTGGAAGTCAACTTCATGCTCACCGGTGGTGCGCAGAACGCCGTTCGGCAGGCGAACTTCGCTCTTCGCCACTTCAACGCCAGCTGCAGTTACAGCGTCAGCGATGTCGCGGGTACCGATAGAACCGAACAGTTTACCTTCGTCGCCTGATTTAGAGGCGATGGTCACTGAACCCAGTGCATTGATTTTCTCAGCGCGTGCGTTGGCAGCAGCCAGAACGTCAGCCAGTTTGGCTTCCAGTTCAGCGCGGCGAGCTTCGAAATATTCAACGTTTTTCTTGGTAGCAGGAACAGCTTTGCCCTGCGGTACCAGGAAGTTGCGCGCGTAGCCCGCTTTAACGTTAACCTGGTCACCCAGGCTGCCCAGGTTTGCTACTTTATCAAGCAGAATAACTTGCATTACCTTATCCTCTTAAAGTCGTTAATGGACAGTTGCCGATTACTGATGACGATCAGTGTACGGCAGCAGAGACAGGTAACGCGCGCGCTTGATAGCACGAGCCAGCTGACGCTGGTATTTTGCGCGAGTACCGGTGATACGGCTCGGTACGATCTTACCGCTTTCAGTGATGTAGTTTTTCAGCGTAGCGATATCTTTGTAGTCGATCTCTTGAACGCCTTCCGCGGTGAAACGGCAGAACTTGCGACGACGGAAATAACGTGCCATTTGGCTAGTCTCCAGAATCTATCAATTCAATCTGCTCGGCATGCAGCACCATTTTACTCTGTCCATTTCGCGCCTGATGGCAGCTAATGAAGCCTTCGAGAATGAGCGGCGTGCCGACCGTTATATGTTGAGTAATCTCCTGATGAAGCGTGCCGCTGATAATAACGGGCATTCTGCACCAGGCTTGCCGGTGGAAACCGGCTTCTTCCTGCACTGAGCGGTGCTCAAGCACAAACTGACAGTGAGGAATTCCTGACGGGCTCACTTTTCGAACCGGCGTCTTGCACACGGTGCCAGACAGGCGCAGTCGATTGGCCGTCACGAATGATTACTCTTCAGAATCCCCAGCATCTGACTCGTCAGAGGTTTCGTTAGCGAAATCTTCGCGGCGCTCACGACGCTCGTCTTTCGCTTTAACCATCGGAGATGCTTCGGTTACCGCGTGCTTAACGCGCATAACCATGCTGCGGATAACGGCGTCGTTGAAGCGGAAGTTCGTTTCCAGCTCGTCGATCACTTCCTGCGGCGCTTCTACGTTCATCAGAACATAGTGAGCTTTGTGCAGTTTGTTGATCGGGTAAGCCAGCTGACGGCGGCCCCAGTCTTCCAGACGGTGGATCGTGCCTTCTGCACCAGTGATAGCACCAGTGTAACGCTCGATCATACCTGGAACCTGTTCGCTCTGGTCAGGATGGACCATAAATACGATTTCGTAATGACGCATCGAAATTGCTCCTTACGGATTATTCAGCCTCCTGTCAGGGTCAGCTGCGGCCCACGGAAGCAAGGAACGTTATAGGTCGTGAAACATTCGCTGAATGTAACGCGCCCCTGAATGCAGCTGAAAAATTGACGCGTAATCATACTGACACAGGGCACTAAACTCAAGCGCACATTTCATTAAATCGCAATTAAACAGGCTTTGCGTGCTAAGGCATAAGATTCAGCGGGTTGCGCAGGCCTTTATCAATTTTCCTGATAAAGGCGTTCAACGCCGCCGTCTGGCATTGGCGGCGGCGCGCGCTAAAATTAACCATGACGCCGCTTTTTTCATCAGCTGCGTCGCAGAGTGTGTTCCCATCAGTGAGGAGTCGAGCATGAAAACGTTCGTCATCGCCACTTTACTGGGTCTCTTCCTGTCTCCACCCGCCCTTGCCAGCCAGACTGACTGTGCGCAGCAGATGAGAAGTAACAGCAGCAAAGCGGCCGCAGGCTATGTCTACGTCAACCGACTGGACGCGCCGGGCAATACGCACGCCAGCGCGGCGGAGCGATTATCGAATCAGTTGTGATCTCTGCAGGGCAACGGGCTGACGCATCGCCGCCAGCCCGGCTGCGTCATAGATTCTGCTTAAAGAAATCGACCAGCGCGCGCAGCGCGAAAGGGGTGATTTTGTGGCCGATGCCCGGTTCTGAAAAAAAGGTCATCTTATCGGCCTGGCCGCTCTCCCGCAGCGCAGCTACCAGCCGCGCGGTTTCCGCGAAAGGCACCACTTCGTCCGCTTCGCCGTGCCACAGCAGCAGCGGCCGGTTCGCCAGCGTCTCCAGCTTTTCACTGGGATCGTAAGCCGCCAGCGGCGCCATAAGCCGATCGAACTGCGCCCACTCTTCAGGCGAGCTGAGACTTACCGGCGGAAAGAGCGAGCGGCTGAGCCGCATAAAATAGCCCGATCCCATCAGGCAGGCGACGCTGCGGATCTGCGGATAGCGTGCCATCGCCCCCAGCGCGGTCATACCGCCCAGCGATGCGCCCGCCACGGCGAAGCGCTCGCCGTCAACCAGCCCGGCGGCGCGCAGCGCGTTCTCCAGCTGTGGCAGCTCGTCGATATTGCGCTGCAGAATCTGCCAGAAACGGGAAAGCCGCACCGCATCGTTGCCGTTGTCGCGCGCGCCGTGCAGATCGGCGTCAGGCATTACGGCGCGAAATCCCGCCTGCGCCAGCGCCACGGCCAGATAAGCGTACACCTCTTTAGAAGAGGTAAAACCGTGGTAGAGCAGCACCGTCGGCAGCGCTGCCTCGCGCTGGCCCGCAGGCGCAGCGTGCAGCACCTGAATGCCCGCCAGCCGTTCCGTATTCAGTTCAATCATCTTCGCTCCGCTCTGGATATCGATTCCGCTGAGTTTACGTCTCCCACGCCTGATCTGCGAACCACTTCACACATCTTCCGTTTTATTTAAGGCGTAAACCTTTTGCCGCCGATGCCGTTAATCGAATCTCCATTAAACCGATCTAAAGGTAATTTATGAAGCGTCTCTCTCTCAGCCGCATGAGTCTTGGAGTCAAGCTGTCTGTACTGACGTCTCTCAGCGTCGCGCTGCTGCTGTTTGTTCTGACACTGACCCAAAGCCACACTGCGGCCCGTCAGCTGGAAAGCCTCGCTACGGATGATATGCACAATCAGGTGCAGGGCATCAGCGAAATGGCCGCCATGTTCAACGCCACCCTCACTGAAGAGGTCAATAACTACACCCAGCTGTTCGCCAGCTTTTTGCCGCAGCGCTTTAGCCGCGACGAGAGTTCGCGCATTCAGGTCGGGGAGTTTTCCACGCCAACCCTGCGCGCCGGGCTGAAAACCCTGAACCTCGATCAGATCGCGGTGGACGACTTTTTAGCGCGCACCACCGCTGTCTCGACCATCTTTGTGCGCGACGGGGATGACTACTACCGCATCTCAACCTCGCTGAAAAAAGAGGACGGCAGCCGCGCCATCGGGACTCGCCTTGACCGCAGCAGCGCGGCGTGGAAAAGCGTGAGCCGCGGCGAAATCTATCGCGGGCTGGCAACGCTGTTCGGCCACCGCTATATCACCCAGTATCAGCCGGTCAAAGATGAAAGCGGCGCGGTGATCGGCATCCTGTTTGTTGGCGTGCAGATCGATAAGCAGTATGCGCTGATGCGCGAGAAGGTGCTGGCGCGCAGGCTGGGGGACAGCGGCCATTTCTACGTGCTGAACGGCGCGCCGGGCGCCGCGCAGGGACAATATCTGTTTGCCGCGCAGCATGAAGGCAAACTGCCGGGCTGGGACGCCAGCGTGCAGCAGGCGCTGCTGAGCCAGCCGCAGGGCGTGCAGGAAGCAGAGCTTGACGGCGAAAGCAAGATGCTGGCGTGGCAGCAGCTGCCGGGCTGGAACTGGATTGTGGTGGGCGAAGTGAGCCGCGACACGCTGCTGGCGCCGATTAATCACAGCCGTAACCTGTTTATGCTGATCGGCCTGGCGCTGGTGCTGATTTTTGCGCTGGGCTTTGTGTTTTACAGCCGCCGCGCCATCACCCGTCCGCTGCAGCAGGTGATCCATCTGGCTGAAGAGTACGCGGCAGGCAACCTGCGCGTGCATCTGGATACGCGCCGCCATGACGAAGTCGGCCAGCTGATTGCCGCTATTAACGGCATCGGCGACGGGCTGGAGAAGATTGTTGGTCAGGTGCGCGTCGCCGCGCAGGAGATCAGCGACGGCACTGACACCATCGCCGCCAGCAGCCTGAATATCAGCGAGCAGATTGGCCGCCAGGCGAGCAGCGTCGAGGAGACGTCAGCGAGCATGGAGCAGTTCGGCGCCACGGTCGAGCATACCGCCGACAACCTGCGCCAGGCGATGACGCTGGTGGCGGAAGCGAGCGGCCTGGTCACGCACGGCAGCCAGACGGTGAGCCGTTCGGTCAATACCATGTCGGCGATTCAGGTCTCATCCCAGAGCATTGCCGATATCACCCACGTAATCGAATCGATCGCTTTCCAGACCAATATTCTGGCGCTTAACGCGGCGGTAGAAGCGGCGCGCGCCGGTGAGCACGGCCGCGGCTTCGCGGTGGTTGCGGCGGAAGTGCGCGCGCTGGCGCAGCGCAGCGCGCAGGCAGCAAAAGAGATCGACGGCCTGATCGCCACCTCGATCCGTAACGTCTCGGAAGGCCACCAGCTGTCGCAGCAGACGCATGACGCCATGAGCCATATCGTGTCGCATATTGAGCAGGTGCAGGCGCTGATGAGCGAAATCAACGTTGCGGCGCAGCAGCAGGCGGCGGGGATCGGTCAGGTAAATCAGGCGATGAACCAGATTAGCCAGGCGACCCATGAGAACAGCGAGCTGATGGCGCAGGCGGATGCGTCGGCGCAGAATCTGAGCCACAAAGGCCATCATCTGACGCAGCTGGTCAGCGTATTTCATCTGAAATCCTGACCCGCTTTTGGGCGGGTGGCTTACACTTAATCCACCTTCCCTCTGGAGTAAACCTTATGCGTTACGCTTACTTACTGACAATGGCACTGCTGGTGAGCGGCTGTTCGGCGCTGAAAACCACGCCGCAGCCGCCGCCTGCGCCTACCCATCAGGCGCAGGAGATCACGCGCGCGCAGAGCGCTGGTTTGCCGAGGCTCGGCAGCGTCAGCACGCAGGTTCGCGGCTCGCCGGATGACGCCCAGCGCGCGCTGGCAGCGGAGGCCAATCAGCGCGGCGCGGTTTACTATCAGGTCATCATGGTGGATGAAACGGTGACGCCGGGTTACTGGTACGCTACGGCGATCCTTTACGGCGCGTCACCCGCCGCTGGCGCGCAGCAGTAAGCGCTCCGCCACCTGGCTTTCGATCGGACGGACGCCGCGCGCGTCGAGCCACTGCCGGCACCAGGCGTCCGCCAGCGGCGGCTCGGCATACTTCAGCAGCTGCGCGCCGGTCGCCAGCAAAAACAGGCGCTGGGCCATTTCCCGCGCCTGACTCTCCTGCAGTCGGTTCAGGCGCAGCTTTAGCTGCCGCCAGCCGGCGTCAAACAGGCGATTCACGCCCCTGACCGCCTCAAACTCCTGATTCAGCATCTCAGCTACGCCGGGCTGTTTGCGCAGCACGCGCAGCACGTCGAGAGCCATGACATTGCCCGATCCTTCCCAGATGCTGTTAACCGGCATATCGCGATAGAGACGCGACAGCTCGCTCTCTTCGCAGTAGCCAATGCCCCCCAGTACCTCCATCGCCTCGGCGACAAACGGCATGCCCGCCTTGCAGACGGCGTACTTCGCCGCCGGGGTGAACAGCCGCGCAAATGCGCCCTCCAGCGGCTGCGCCGGCTGCGACCAGGCGCGCGCCAGCCGCATCAGCAGCGCCGTTTGCCCCTCAAGCTGCAGCGCCTGCGTCGCCAGCACCTGACGCATCAGCGGCTGATCCACCAGATTTTTGCCCATCACCTGGCGCTGGTGCGCATGGTAGAGCGCGACGGAGAAGGCGCGCCGCATCTGGCCGTGGCTGCCGAGCGCGCAGTCGAAGCGGGTCATGCCGCCCATTTTAAGGATCAGCCGCACGCCGTCGCCCTCCTCCCCCACCAGCCAGCCGGTAGCGTCCTGAAACTCCGCTTCGCTGCTGGCGTTGGCGCGGTTGCCCAGCTTATCTTTGAGTCGCTCAAGGCGAATGGCGTTGCGCGTGCCGTCCGGCAGCAGGCGCGGCAGGAAAAAGCAGCTTAAGCCGTTGCCGCTTTGGGCGAGGATCAGATGCGCATCGCTCTGCGGCACGGAGAAGAACCACTTATGGCCGGTGATGCGCCAGAGCGAGCCGGGCGCGCGGTCCGCCAGCGGCTCTGCGCGCGTGGTGTTGGTGGTGACGTCGCTGCCGCCCTGCTTTTCCGTCATGCCCATGCCGATCAGCAGGCCGCGCTTCTGCTCGCCAGGCAGCGCGTGGGTATCGTAGCGATCGCTGAGCAGCGGGTCGCGCCAGCCGCTGAAGGCGTCCGGCAGCCAGCGCTGCAGCAGCGGGATGGCGGCGTGCGTCATGGTCGCCGGGCAGAGCGTGCCGGCCTCGACCTGAGCGTGGAGAATAAAGCGCGCGGCGCGCGCCACCATGGCGCGATCCAGCACGTCGGGCTGCCAGCTAAGATTATGCAGGCGGCTGGCGCAGACGCCCTGCATCAGCAGGTGCCACGCGGGATGAAAACGCACCTCGTCGATGCGTACGCCGCGCGCGTCGTAGCGCAGCAGCTCCGGCGGCGCGGCGTTGGCCAGCCGTCCCAGCTCCAGCGACTCGGCACCGCCAAGCTGGGCGCCCACCGATGCCAGCCACTCGCGATCCCATTCAGCGCCTTCCCGCACCAGCGCTTCGCGCAGCGGCGTGTCGGAGAGAAAGAGATTGCTGTTGCTCAGGGGCTGCGGCTGATTGAAAACGGTGTGGGTTGTCCAGGTCATAACCACTCCTCGCGATGCGTCTCCCGTTAAGTATGGGAGAGCAACGCGCAGTTATGCCTGGCACTGAGAGGTTTTGCGGCGGCGATCACGCCCCGCGCTGGCGTACCGCTTCAAACAGGCAGACGCCGGTGGCAACAGAGACGTTAAGCGATGAAACGCTGCCCGCCATCGGGATGCTGATCAGCTCGTCGCAGTGCTCGCGCGTCAGGCGGCGCATGCCTTCACCTTCCGCGCCCATCACCAGCGCCATCGGCCCGGTCATGTTGCTCTGGTAGAGGGTATGATCCGCTTCGCCAGCGGTGCCGACCACCCAGATGTTGTACTCCTGCAGCAGACGCAGCGTGCGCGCCAGGTTGGTGACGCGGATCAGCGGCACGTTTTCCGCCGCGCCGCTGGCGACTTTTTTCGCCGTAGCGTTAAGGGAGGCGGAGCGGTCTTTCGGCACGATCACCGCGTGTACGCCTGCGGCGTCGGCGCTACGCAGGCAGGCGCCAAGGTTATGCGGATCGGTGACGCCGTCCAGCACCAGCAGCAGCGGCTTCTCCAGGCTGGCCAGCAGATCCGGCAGATCGCCTTCCTGGTACTGGCGGCCGGGCCGGATGCGCGCCACGATACCCTGATGCACGCCGCCCTCAACCTGGCCGTCCAGCCACTGGCGGTTCGCCAGCTGGATAACGATACCCTGAGCTTCCAGCGCCGCCACCAACGGCTGCAGGCGACGATCGTCGCGGCCCTTGAGGATAAAGACTTCCTGGAAGCGCTGGGGATCGCGCTCCAGCAGCGCCTGCACGGCATGGATACCAAAAATTATTTCGCTCATCGATCTGCTCAGTTAGGAATTGAATGGACTTCAGCGGACGCTTTTTGCGTGGCAAAAAGCGTCCGTTAACGCATCAGGCGGAATCAGGCCTGCTTTTTCGCGGCGCGCTTCGCCCTGGTGGCGGCGGCGATTTTACGGGTTTTTTCCGACGGGGTTTTGCTTTTTTTCTCTTTCTTCGCCTTGCCAGAGGCGGGCTTCGCGTCGCGGAACGCTTCGTTCGGCTCAAAGTTGCCTTTTTTTCCCATCTGACGGCGACGCTTCGGCGGCGCTTTGCCTTCACGCTTCGCTTTGTCGCGCGCGGTTTTGCCTTCGCCGCGCGGCTGGCGCTGACTGGAGATCAGCGCGAAGTCGATCTTGCGCTCATCCAGATGCACCGCCTCGACCCGCACTTCGACCGCATCGCCCAGACGATAGGTGCGTCCGCCCGACTCGCCGATCAGGCGCTGTCCCACCGCATCGAAACGGTAGTAGTCGTTGTCCAGCGTGGAGACGTGTACCAGGCCGTCAATAAAGAGGTCGTCCAGGCGCACAAAGAAGCCGAAGCCGGTTACGCTGGAGATCACGCCGCTAAAAGTATTGCCGACCTGATCCTGCATAAAGTCGCACTTCAGCCAGTCGGCGACGTCGCGCGTCGCCTCGTCGGCGCGGCGCTCCGTCATTGAGCAGTGCTGGCCGAGCTGCAGCATCTGCTGCATCTCGTAGTGATAGCCGCCGGTCGGCGTGGTGTTGCCTTTCACCTCACCTTCCGCCTGCGCCAGCAGATATTTAATGGCGCGGTGCAGCAGCAGATCGGGATAGCGGCGGATCGGCGAGGTAAAGTGCGCGTAAGACTGCAGCGCCAGGCCAAAGTGTCCGCGGTTTTCCGGATCGTAGACCGCCTGCTTCATGGAGCGCAGCAGCATGGTTTGCAGCATTTCCGCGTCTGGACGATCGGCGATCTGCGTCAGCAGCTCGGCGTAGTCGATCGGTTCCGGCTTAGTGCCACCCGGCAGCGAGAGGCCCAGCTCGTTAAGCACGGTACGGAAGCTGGTGATGCTGTCGTCGCTGGGGCGATCGTGATCGCGGAACAGCGCCGGCTCCTGATGCTTCTCGACGAAGCGCGCCGACGCGATGTTGGCGAGGATCATGCACTCTTCGATCAGCTTGTGCGCGTCGTTGCGCACGGTGCGCTCTACCCGCTCAATACGGCGTTCCGCGTTGAAGATAAACTTCGCTTCTTCGGTCTCAAACGAGATGCCGCCGCGCGCTTCGCGCGCCTGTTCCAGCACCTTGTACATGTTGTGCAGCTCTTCCAGCGGCTTCAGCAGCGGCGCGTACTGTTCGCGCAGCTCCGGGTTGCCCTGCAGGATATTCCACACTTTGTTGTAGGTCAGGCGCGCATGGGAGTTCATCACCGCTTCATAGTGTTTGAAGCCGGTCAGCTTGCCGGTGGCAGAGATGGTCATCTCGCACACCATGCAGAGACGATCGACCTGCGGGTTCAGCGAGCAGAGCCCGTTGGAGAGCACTTCCGGCAGCATCGGTACGACCTGCGACGGGAAATAGACCGAGGTGCCGCGCTGCAGCGCTTCGTCGTCCAGCGGCGTGCCGGGACGCACGTAGTAGCTGACGTCGGCGATGGCGACCCACAGGCGCCAGCCGCCGCCGCGTTTTTTCTCGCAGTAAACCGCATCGTCGAAGTCGCGCGCATCTTCGCCGTCGATAGTGACCAGCGGCAGCTTACGCAGATCGATGCGCCCTTTTTTCGCCGCTTCAGGCACCTCTTCGCTGAGCTTGCTTACCTGTTTTTCAACTTCAGGCGGCCAGCTGTGCGGGATTTCGTGGGTGCGCAGGGCCATATCGACCGCCAGGCCGGTGCCCATGTTGTCGCCGAGGATCTCTGCGACTTTACCGATGGCTTTGGTGCGGCGCGTCGGGCGCTGCATCAGCTCTACCACCACCACCGAGCCCATCCGCGCCTGCTGGGTCTCTTCCGGCGGGATCAGAATGTCGAAGCTCAGACGGCTGTCGTCGGGCACCACGAAACCGGCGCCCGCATCGGTAAAGTAACGGCCGACGATTTGGTTGTTGCGCGGCTCCAGCACGCGCACCACGCGCGCTTCACGGCGGCCTTTACGATCGGCCCCCAGCGGCTGCGCCAGGATAACGTCGCCGTGCATGCACATTTTCATCTGCTCGGCGGAGAGATAGAGGTCATCTTTCTGGCCTTCTACGCGCAGGAAGCCGTAGCCGTCGCGGTGGCCGATAACCTTGCCGCGCAGCAGATCGAGACGTTCCGGCAGCGCATAGCACTGGCGGCGGGTAAAGACCAGCTGACCGTCGCGCTCCATGGCGCGCAGACGACGACGCAGCGCTTCAAGGTGCTCTTCGTCGGTGAGATTCAGTTCCTGCGCCAGCTCGTCGCGGCTGGCTGGTTTTTCGCGTTTTTCGAGGTGAGCCAGAATAAATTCACGGCTCGGAATGGGGTTTTCATATTTTTCAGCTTCTCTTTGCTGAAAAGGATCGTTTGACATAGCGGTTCCTCCGATGTCATTTCAGATTCATTGCCACCGGCGGTTCGGACAATAAAATTTGGTATAAGGGTTCGTTTCCTGCGACTAAGTCTGCCAGCGTATAGCTGTCCAGTTCCCGCAGGAACAGCTGTACCGCATCGTTTAGCGCTTTTTTTAAGCGGCAGGCTGGCTTGATAGCGCAGGTGGCGCAGTCTACGAGCTGTAGCGGCTCCATTTTGCGTACCACATCGCCGATAACAATATTACGCGGATCCATACCAAGACGGATGCCGCCATTTTTGCCGCGCGTTGCGGCGATAAAGCCTGCCCGGCTGAGTTGATTGATAATCTTAACCATATGGTTGCGTGACACGCCGTAGGTCTCGGTGACTTCAGTAATATTCGTCATTCTGCCTTCCGGCAAACTGGCCATATAAATCAAGGCCCGCAGACCATAATCGGTAAAACTTGTCAGCTGCACAATTACCTCGGTAGATTACCCATGGCGTATTTATTTCGTTCGCGTTGCGGTTGATTTTAATAGTAAACCGGCTTGCGGTTACTGTAGATGATAAACCAGAGTCGAATCCAGAGTGTGTTTTTTTCAACCGAACGGCGATGCAGCAAAGCGAAGGGGATAATGAGCGGCTTGCTAAGCGGGGAAACAGAGGCCGGAGCAGCGCCGGCCTCTTGCAGGATTAAGCGTCGAACGGATCGCGCAGAATCATGGTTTCGCTACGGTCCGGGCCGGTAGAGATAATATCAACCGGTACGCCCGTTACTTCTTCCACGCGCTTGATATAGTCGCGCGCGGCCTGCGGCAGACCTTCCAGCGTTTTCACGCCAAAGGTGGTTTCGCTCCAGCCCGGCAGGGTTTCATAGATCGGCTCAATGCCTTCCCAGTTCTCTGCCGCCAGCGGCGTGGTGGTCACTTCGCGACCGTCCGGCAGACGATAGCCCACGCAGATTTTCACCTCTTTCAGGCCGTCCAGCACGTCCAGCTTGGTCATGCAGAAACCTGACAGCGAGTTGATCTGTACCGCGCGGCGTACGGCGACCGCATCCAGCCAGCCGGTGCGACGACGACGACCCGTGGTCGCGCCAAACTCGTTGCCTTTCGCGCACAGGAACTCGCCGATGTCGTCGAACAGTTCGGTCGGGAACGGACCGGCGCCAACGCGGGTCGAGTAGGCCTTCACGATGCCCAGCACGTAGTCAACGCAGCGCGGGCCAATGCCTGAGCCAGTTGCCACGCCGCCAGCGGTGGTGTTAGAGGAGGTCACATAGGGATAGGTACCGTGGTCAATATCGAGCAGCGTGCCCTGCGCGCCTTCGAACATGATCAGATCGCCGCGCTTCTGCGCCGTGTCCAGCAGATCGGAGACGTCAACCACCATGCTGGTCAGCACGTCGGCTACTGCCAGTACGTCGCTCAGCACTTTGTCGTAGTCGACCGCGTCTTCTTTGTAGTAGTTCACCAGCTGGAAGTTGTAGTAATCAACAATCTCTTTCAGCTTAACGGCGAAGGTCTCTTTGTTGAAGAGGTCGCCGACGCGCAGACCGCGGCGCGCCACTTTATCTTCATAGGCCGGGCCGATGCCGCGACCGGTGGTGCCGATGGCTTTGGCGCCGCGCGCTTTTTCGCGCGCCAGATCCATCGCAACATGGTATTGCAGGATCAGCGGGCAGGCTTCAGAAATCAGCAGACGTTCGCGTACCGGTACGCCTCGCTCTTCCAGACCTTTCATCTCTTTCATCAGAGCTTCAGGCGACAGCACCACGCCGTTACCGATAATGCTGGTGACGTTTTCGCGCAGGATGCCAGATGGAATTAAATGGAGGACGGTTTTTTCACCGTTGATGACAAGCGTATGGCCGGCATTGTGGCCACCCTGGTAGCGCACCACGTAATTAGCGCGTTCAGTCAGCAGGTCTACAATTTTACCTTTGCCTTCGTCACCCCATTGGGTGCCCAGTACGACGACGTTCTTACCCATTTTCAAAATCACCGATTGCTTAAAAATGGATTCTACCATCTGATCTTGCGGCTTTCAGCACTTTTAGCATACGTTTGCGCGCATTTTTTGCCTGGGTTTTGCGCACTACAACATCCTGGGGAAACGATGCGCGGAAGGCACAATTTAGCCCTGTTGCACGCGCAATCAGGCGCCGCCGTGCGCGCCGACCATGTAGTAAATCACCACGCCCGCCACCACCAGGCCGCCGCCGAAACGGTGCAGCAGACGATCTGGCAGCTGCGCCATGCTCAGGATCATACGGCGCCAGATGCGCGGCAGAAACATCGGCCCCAGGCCTTCGAGCACCAGTACCAGCGCCAGCGCCATCCATATGGTTGTATTCATTTACCATTCCCAAAAAAAAGGCCGACATCATTGTCGGCCCGTAGGTTATAGCAGTTCTTATCGCGTCGCGTTAGAGGGCGCTTTCATATATCGGAAGAAATCGCTGTCCGGGCTAAGCACCATCACATCCTGGCTGTCGCTGAAGCTATTTTCATAGGCGCGCAGGCTGCGAATAAAGGCGTAGAAGTCCGGATCCTGGCTGAAGGCGTCAGCAAAAAGCTTCGCTGCTTCTGCATCGCCGTCGCCGCGCGTAATCAGCGCGGTACGCTGCGCTTCCGCCAGGGTGCGCGTGACCTGATAGTCCGCCTGCGCACGCAGTTTTTCCGCCTCTTCCTGACCCTGAGAACGCTGGCTGCGCGCAACCGCTTCACGCTCGGCACGCATGCGGTTGTAAATGGCGTCAGAGACCTCGGTCGGCAGATTGATCTGCTTGATGCGCACGTCCACCACCTGAATGCCCAGCGCCGCCATGCTGTTCGGGTTAATCGCTGGCTCTTTACTGTTGGTTTCGCGCTCGACGCGCGCCGCCGCGCTGGCGATGGCGTCATCCGCCGCCGGCGTCTGCACGTCGTCATCGCTGCCGGCGCTGCCGGCGTTCAGCGCGTCGCGCACGTCGGTGGTCAGACGGCCGCGAGAGTCCGTCACGATGTCTTTCACGTCAAGACGGCCCATCTCGGAACGCAGACGGTCGCTGAACTTACGTTTCAGCAGCACTTCCGCCTGCGAAACGTCGCCGCCGCCCGTCGCCAGGTAGTAGCGGCTGAAGTCGCTGATACGCCATTTGATATAAGAGTCGACGATCAGGTCTTTCTTCTCTTTGGTGACGAAGCGATCCGCCTGGTTGTCCATGGTCTGAATACGCGCGTCCAGCGTTTTCACCGTCTCAATAAAGGGGACTTTCATATGCAGACCCGGCGCGAACACCTGGGGTTTGTTCTCGTCGTCGCGCAGTACTTTACCGAAGCGCAGCACGATGCCGCGCTCCCCTTCCTGCACCACGAACAGTGAAGCGTAGAGCGCCACCAGTACAACAATAATGACTACAATTATGGGCTTACGCATCGATTACTCTCTCCCTTCGCGCTGGGTATCGTTGCGCAGAGCATTGGCCCGACGCTGATCCATGATGCTGTCTGGATTGTAGGCTGACGTGTCGCTGCGGCTGGCGGTGCTGCCGGGCGAAGCGGGCAGCGTGCTCAGACTCGCGCCTTTCTGCCCGCTCTGCGCCGCGCCAGTTGCGCCGCGCATCAACTGGTCGAGCGGCAGCACCATCAGGTTATTGCCGCGGTCGTTAACCAGCACTTTGCGGGTATGGCTCAGCACACGTTCCATGGTTTCGATATAGAGACGCTCTTTGGTGATATCCGGTGCCGCTTTGTACTCAGGCAGCAGCTTGGCGAAGCGTGCCACTTCACCCTGCGCTTCCAGCACGGTGCGTTCTTTATAAGCGCGCGCCTCTTCGAGGATGCGCTGCGCCTGACCATTGGCACGCGGCTGTACTTCGTTGGCGTAGGCTTCCGCCTCGCGCACGTACTGCTCGCGGTTTTCACGCGCGGCGATAGCGTCGTCAAACGCCGCCTTCACCTCTTCCGGCGGACGCGCCGCCTGGAAGTTAACGTCAAGCAGCGTGATGCCCATATTGTAAGGGCGAATGGTTTCGTCGATTTCGCGCTGCGTATCGCTACGCACCACGGTACGGCCTTCAGTCAGGATGCGATCCATCGTGGAGCGCCCGATCACGCCGCGCAGCGCGCTGTCGGTCGCCTGGCGCAGGCTGTCGTCCGCGCTGGTGACGGCGAACAGGTAGCGTTCAGGATCGGTCACGCGGTACTGCACGTTCATCTCAACGCGCACCACGTTCTCATCCGAGGTCAGCATCACGCCTGAAGCGGCAAGCTCGCGCACCGCTTCAACGTTTACCGCGCGCACCTGATCGATAAAGGTAGGTTTCCAGTTCAGGCCTGGCTCAACCAGATGACTGAACTTGCCGAAGCGCGTAACGACGCCGCGCTCCGCTTCTTTAATGGTGTAGAATCCACTGGCGGCCCAGATTACGACCGCCGCAACAGCGACGATCCCGACCAGTTTGCCACCGCTGCCGCCGCTGCGCTGGCCATTTTCACTCTGTTTGCCACCGCCCAGTCCGCCGAGCTTTTTGCTCAACTTACGGAAGATATCATCCAGATCCGGCGGTCCCTGTTCGCGACCGCCTTTGTTTCCCCCAGAGTTGCCGCCTTTATTATTGCTGCTTCCCCACGGGTCGCGGTCCTGTCCGTTATTACCGGGCTGATTCCACGCCATGTTCTACTCCATTTATTGTAAGTGCGCTGTTTACCCTGCAGCTTTCCGGCTGTAGCTCTGCTGGCCGCCTTCGCTCAACCCGGTCACTTACCGATGTAAGCTCCCGGCATTCACTCAGTTGCCGCCTTGCTACAGCCGGAAATCTTTGGGTAAATCCTGCTTTTCGCTGCTGTAGCTGCGTTGGCCGCCTTCGTTCGCCTTATATCCCAGAAAAACGGCGGCCGCCTGCTACACCATACACGCTATTGCGTAAGGACGTTTGGGCAACGTGTCAAACTATGTAATCGAGCAGCGCCGGTTCCTGTTTGCACAGGCGTCGCCAGTCAACCATCGGCAGACGCACGCGTAGCCCGATGCCGCCGTCTTCTTCATTCCATTCATCTTCAATGGCCTGCAGCTGATAGAAGCGGCTGCGCAGGCGGCCCGCTTCCGGCGGCAGGCGCAGTTCGAACTGCGCGATTTCGCCGGCCAGACGCTCAGAGAGCGCCTGCCATAGCAGCGGCAGACCTTCGCCGCTCTGGGCTGAAAGCCAGACGCGAACGGGTAGATTTTCTTCGTTGCGATCGATGCGCGGCACGAAGCCGTCCAGCATATCGATTTTATTCATGACCAGCAGCGTAGGGATCTCGTCTGCTTCGATCTCCTCCAGTACCGCATCAACCGCTTCGATATTCTCACTGACGCGCACGTCGGCGGCGTCGATGACGTGCAGCAGCAGCGTCGCCTGACGCGTTTCCTGCAGCGTCGCTTTAAACGCGGCCACCAGATCGTGAGGCAGATGGCGAATAAAGCCAACGGTATCCGCCAGCACCACCTCGCCGACGTCCGCGACGTTCAGACGGCGCAGCGTGGGATCGAGCGTTGCAAACAGCTGGTCCGCCGCATAGACGTTAGCGGAGGTGACGGCGTTAAAGAGGGTAGATTTACCGGCGTTGGTATAGCCAACCAGCGACACGGTCGGCACGTCCGCTTTGGCGCGCGCCTGACGTCCCTGATCGCGCTGTTTTTCTACGCGTTCAAGGCGGGATAAAATTTGGCTGATTCGGTTACGCAGCAAACGACGGTCGGTTTCCAGCTGGGTTTCACCCGGGCCGCGTAAGCCGATACCGCCTTTCTGACGCTCAAGGTGCGTCCAGCCGCGTACCAGTCGGGTAGCAAGATGGCGCAGCTGGGCCAGTTCAACCTGCAGCTTACCTTCATGGGTTCGGGCGCGTTGGGCAAAGATATCCAGGATCAGACCGGTACGGTCAATGACCCGGCATTCGCACAGGCGCTCCAGATTACGTTCCTGCGCAGGGGTTAAGGCATGATCGAATAATACGACCGATGCTCCACTTGATTTTACCGCATCGGCAATTTCAGCTGCCTTTCCTTCACCGACAAAATATTTGGGATGTGGCGCTTTACGACTGCCAGTAATGACCTGCAGCGCGTCGACGCCCGCAGAAGAGACCAGGGTTTCAAATTCCTGGAGATCTTCCATCTCTTTGTCTTGGGAGAACCAGATGTGTACCAGTACGGCCTGCTCACCGGCTTCATAACGGTCAAACAAGCTATAACCTCGCTTAGAAAATAGAAGACCAGGAGGGAAAACAGTCTGTGTTCTCCCGCCCTGGCTTGTACGGGGAGCGCGTTATTCCGCGTTATCGCCGTCTTGTTGTGGCTGCGATGGCGCAGAAGCGTTGCTCCCGCCGTGGTGGTAGTTATTGCTGCCGCCACCCGTGTTGTTGCTGTGATGTGAAACCGGGCGCGATGGAACCACGGTAGAAATGGCATGCTTGTAAACCATCTGGCTTACCGTGTTCTTCAACAAAATCACGAATTGATCGAAAGACTCAATTTGTCCCTGCAGCTTGATACCGTTGACCAAATAAATCGAAACCGGAACACGTTCACGACGCAGTGCGTTCAAAAACGGGTCTTGTAAAGATTGCCCCTTAGCCATTCTATCTTTTCCTTATATGCTTGTTGTTTATTACTTGTAGAACCGAAGTTCTGAAAATACTGCGTAAAAATTTGCGCACGATAACCAGCCAATTGTACACAATCACCCATGCTTCGCACTAAGAACCTGAAGCACCTCGTCACGCGCCGATTCTGGGCTGTCGCTGTCAAGCCAGCGTACATTTTCCCAGCCGCGTAACCAGGTCATCTGGCGTTTAGCAAGCTGCCGGGTTGCGCAAATTCCCCGATAAACCATCTCGTCGTAATCGATCTCGCCAGCCAGGTACGACCACATCTGACGATAACCGACACAGCGAATGGAAGGCATATCCGTATGCAAATCACCTCGTGCAAACAGGGCGCGGGCCTCCGCTTCAAATCCTGACGCCAGCATCTGCTGAAAGCGCAGTTCGATGCGCTGATGCAGCAGTTCACGGGTCGCGGGGGCGATGGCGAACTGATACACATCGTAGGGTAACGCTTCGCCGGATGTTTTAGTCAGTTCCGTTAAAGTTTTACCCGAAATAAAAAAAACTTCCAGTGCTCGCGAAAGTCTCTGCGGATCATTCGGATGAATACGACTTCCGGCCACCGGGTCGATGTCGCACAGCTGACGATGCAGCGCCTCCCACCCTTTTTCACGCGCCATTTGTTCAATGCGCTGACGCACCTCGGGATCGGCCGAGGGGAGCGGCGACAATCCTTCCAGTAACGCTTTGAAATAGAGCATGGTTCCACCGACCAGCAGCGGAATCCGGCCGTTCTGAACGATCTCTGCCATGGCCGCCAGCGCGTCGCGGCGGAAGTCGGCGGCGGAATAGGCCTCCGACGGATCGCGGATATCCAGCAGCCGATGCGGCGCCTGCGCCAGCTCCTGCGCCGAGGGCTTGGCCGTGCCGATATCCATCCCGCGATAGATTAAGGCAGAGTCGACGCTGATAAGTTCCACCGGCAGCTGCTTTCTTAGCGCTATTGCCAGCGCGGTTTTGCCCGAGGCGGTCGGCCCCATCAAAAAAATAGCCTTTGGTCGGCCAGCCGGGTTTTGTTCACTCATGCGTTAATGCGGCAAGCGCGCTCTCAATATCAAGGGCCTGAAGCAGGCCAGAAGGCGGCGATTTCAGCAGCTGCGGGCAGAGTCGTTCCAGCTCCGCCAGCAGCGTAATCGCCTGCGAGTGATTCCAGTGGAGCGCGTCGGTATCGCAACGTCGCGCCAGCCATTGAGCCAGCTGTGGGGCGTCGCTCTCCGGCTGCTGGGCGAGATAGCCTAACAGCTCTGGAATCAAGATTTGTAAATTTTGCGTGCGCAAGGGTAAAGGCACCGCGCGCAGCGTAACGTGGTCCCCTTCCGGCTGCAGATCGATGCCCATTGCATTCAGCAGGCTCTGCCGCTCTGCGGCGATCTGGCGCTCCGGCCGGGCAACTTTCATGCGCACCGGGATAAGCAGCGGCTGCGACTTCAGCCCCGTTTCGCCTGGCTGCAGCTGCGCATGGCGCACCCAGCGCGCCGCCACAGGCAGCGACAGCAGCAGCAGCCTCTGCTCCTGCTCCAGCAGCGCATAGCGCTCCCGCACCACCGTTAACACGCGGCCAAAGCTTTGCGCATGGGAGGAGAGCGGCGCCTCGGTCGGCTGCACGCGCGGCGCGGCCGGTGGCGCGACCGGTTCAGCCGGCGCGCGCGGACCAGCCGCCGGCGTTTTCAGCAGCTGCTGATAGACCGCGCCTTCGCGCTTGCTGTAAAGGTTCTCTTTGTTCTGCCAGCCCGGCTGCGCGGCCGTTGCCGGACTCGCGCTCCCGCCTTCGCTGCGGCGCGGCGCGGCGGGCTGGGAAAAGTGGTTGCCGCCCGCCGCCTGGCGATTCTCCGGCTGCCAGCGCGGCGCCGGCTCTTCCGCCGCGATCGACGGCAGGGCCGGCGCGCTGCTCTCCTGCAGCACGCTCATCACGCCCTGAAAGATAAAGTCGTGCACCAGCCGTGACTGATGGAAACGCACCTCATGCTTGGCGGGATGCACGTTGACGTCTACCTGATGCGGATCGATCTCCAGGTAGAGCACATAGGCGGGCTGCTGGTCGGCCTGCAGCTGGGCCTGAAACGCCTGGCGTATCGCATGGTTGATCAGTTTGTCGCGCATCATGCGGCCGTTGACGTAGCAATACTGAATATCGGTCAGCTGGCGCGATCCGGCCGGATCGGCGACCCAGCCGCGCAGCAGCAGATCGTCATGTCGCCAGTCGATGCGCAGCGCATGCTGCATAAAGGTCGTGCCGCAAATCGCGCCCAGCCGCCGTTCGCGCTGCGCCTCATCATTGACCGCGCGGTACTGGCGCATCAGCTTGCCGTTGTGGCTGAGCGAAATAGAGACGTCAAAACGCGCCAGCGCAATGCGGCGGATCACCTCGTCGATATGGCCAAACTCGGTTTTCTCGGTGCGCATAAATTTGCGGCGCGCGGGCGTGTTATAGAAGAGGTCGAGCACCTCTAGCGTAGTGCCACACGGATGCGCCGCCGGCTTCACCGTGACCGCCATATCGCGGCCTTCGGCATACGCCTGCCAGGCTTCGCTCTGCGTCTGGGTGCGCGAGGTTAAGGTCAGGCGCGACACGGAGCTGATACTGGCCAGCGCTTCACCGCGAAAGCCCAGGCTCATAATCGCTTCCAGATCGTCGAGCGAGGCAATTTTACTGGTGGCGTGGCGCGCCAGCGCCATTGCCAGCTCCTCTTTGCTGATGCCGCAGCCGTTATCGCGGATGCGGATCAGCTTCGCGCCGCCGTTTTCAATATCGATGTCGATGCGCGTCGCACCGGCGTCGAGGCTGTTTTCCACCAGCTCTTTTACCACCGAAGCTGGACGCTCGACGACTTCGCCCGCCGCAATCTGGTTAGCCAGCTGCGGCGGTAAAATTTGAATGGGCATGGTGATTATCCTTGTAGAGCCTGGCCCGGCGCCTGGCCGGGCTGACCGTCAGGAGGCGGGGATTTTCAGGGTTTGCCCCAACATCACATTTGAGGACTTCATATTGTTCGCCTGGATGATCGCCTGCGGGCTGACGCCGTAATGGGCGGCGATAGCCGTCAGCGAGTCGCCCCGCACCACTTTATGCCGCGTCGGGCCGCGCGCGGCCACCGTATTGCTGGCCGGCACCTTCAGGCGCTGTCCGACCCAGACCACATCGCGCTTCAGCCGGTTCATCTCGCGCAGCGTTGCCATGCTGACGCCATATTTCGCGGCGATGCCGGAGAGCGTTTCACCGCGGGTTACCGTATGACGCTGCACTGCGCCGGTATACTGCGTGGTGCCGGTCGCCGGATTACTGGCGACGCTCACCGTCGGCGATGAGCCGATCGGCCGGTTTTCCTCCTTTGGGAGCGATTGTAGCGGGTGCGCCAGGAAATAATTGCGCAGGCCTTTGTAGATAGCCATCGCAATTTTATCCTGGTAAGCGCTACTGCCGAGCAGTCGCTCCTCCGAGGCATTACTGATGAAGCCGGTCTCCACCAACAGCGAGGGAATATCCGGCGAACGCAGCACGCCGAGGCTGGCGTGCTCCGGCAAACGCTTATGCAGCGGCGAAACGCCGCGCAGCTGCTGCAGCACTTTCAACGCCACGTCGTAGCCGACGCGCTGCGAGTGGCCGAACTGCAGATCCAGCACCGCCTGGCTCAGGTAGGGATCGGCCTGGCTGTTCGCCAGCAGATCCCCTGCGCCGCCCAGCAGTTCAGACTGTTTCTCGCGCTGCTCCAGCCAGTTCGCCATTTCGCTGTTGGCGCGGCGGTTCGACAGCACCCATACCGAGGCGCCGGTGGCGCTGTGGCTCGGTGCCGAGTCGGCATGAATGGAAACCAGCAGGTTGGCGTTCTCTTTACGCGCCACTTCGGAACGGCCCATCACCGAGATAAAGTAGTCGCCGTCGCGCGTCAGCACGCCTTTAAACATCGGATCGTTGTTCAGCAGCACCTTCAGCTTGCGCGCGATGGCGATGGTGACGTTCTTTTCATGCAGTCCACGCTGGCCGGTAGCGCCGGGATCCTGGCCGCCGTGTCCGGCGTCGATCGCCACAATCACCGTGTCATTGCTGGTGGGCACCGCATTGCCTGGGCGCGTTGTGGTGTTGGTATTGCTGACCGCCGTCACCTGATTCGCGTTGAACGGATTCACGGCGCTGCGGCTCGGGGCTGTCCGTGCCGGCGTCGATGTGGACGCCGTTGAAACCGGCGCGGCGCGGCTCACCGGCTGTTTGCCCTGAATAGTGAACACTACGTTGTAGCTGCTGCCGTTGCGCTGCGTCACCGCGCGGGTTTTGCCCGCCTGCGTCAGCTCGAACACCAGCCGAATGCTCTGCTTATCCTTTGGCGTGCTGGTGCGAATGCGCCTGACGATATTTTCACCGCTGAAGTTGAGCGGCAGCCCCTGAATCACGCCGCTCTGACGAATATCGAGCACCACGCGCTCCGGGTTGTGCAGCGGAAAGAAGCCGTACACCGGCTGCCCGGCGAAGCTCAACGTCACCGTCGCCCTGCTGTCGCCGTTTTCGACTTTGATATCGGAGAGGCTGGCCGCCAGCGCGGGCGCCGTCGTCAGGCAGAGTACCAGCAGCAGCGCGCTTTTTATCCGTGCGATCATCCCTGCGCCACCTGCTCTGTCAGCGTGTCGCCCAGCGCGGAGTGCGCCTCAAGGCGCGCCTCGCGTGCGGCCCCGACGTAGCTCAGCGTCAGCGCCAGATCGGGCGGCGGCAACACGCCCGCGCCCTGCTGCGGCCACTCCACCAGACAGATAGCTTCGCCGGTGAAATAGTCGCGGATCCCCATAAACTCCAGCTCTTCCGGATCGGCCAGGCGATAGAGATCGAAGTGATAGAGCGCGCGCGCGCCGAGCTGATAAGGCTCCACCAGCGTGTAGGTCGGGCTTTTAACGTTGCCCTGATGGCCAAGCGCCTGTAAAAATCCACGGCTAAAGGTCGTCTTACCCGCGCCCAGATCGCCATAGAGATAGATTACCGCCGCGCCGGTACAGGCGCGGGCCAGCTTAGCGCCCAGATCGAGGGTCGCCGCCTCATCGGGCAAGGAAATAACACAGGTCTTCATGCTTTATTATTGGGTCATCTCTGGATTAACAAACTGCCAAAGCAGCTCGAATAAATCTGTTGCCAACATGCCGCGCGTACCGCGCCGCGCCGCTACTGCGTCCGCTGCCGCCCCGTGCGCCACGCAGCCTGCGCAGGCCGCGTCGAACAGCGCCAGCTGCTGCCCCATCATTGAGGCGATAATACCACTTAATACGTCACCCATACCGCCAGAGGCCATGCCAGCGTTGCCGACGTCGGCGAACGCCATTTCGCCCTGCTCGCTGGCGATAAGGGTACCGGCACCTTTCAACACCACCACCCCGCCGTAGCGCGCCGCGAGTTGCTGCGCGGCGAGCAGGCGATTGCTCTCGACTTCGCTGGTCTTAATCCCCAGCAGCCGCGCCGCTTCGCCCGGGTGCGGCGTAATGATGCGATTCTGACGTTTCTCCGCATTGATTGCCAGCAGGTTAAGCGCATCAGCGTCCCAAAGCATCGGCTTTTCACTGGTAGTAACCGCTTTCAGCGCATTCTGTCCCCATTCGCGCTGGCCCAGACCCGGACCAATGGCGATAACGTCCGCCCACGCCAGCCCGCTTTGCAGACTCGCCTCCGTCAGCTCGTCCACCATGATTTCCGGGCGCGCCGTCAGTACTGGCGCAATATTATCGCGATGCGTCAGGACGCGCACCAGCCCCGACCCGGCACGCAGCGCCGCTTCCGCCGTCATGCGAATTGCGCCTGCGGTGCCGGTGTCGCCGCCGACCACCAGCAGGCGACCATGATTACCTTTGTGCGAGGTCGGCCTGCGCGGCTTCAGCCAGTGTGAAAGGAAGCTGGCGTCGAAGCGCGCCATCGGGGCGTTTTCACCGGCGAGAAAGGGGCTCAGGCCAAGGTCGGCGTAGTGCAGCTCGCCGATAAGATCGCGCGCTTTGCCGGTGATCTGGCCGGGCTTCAGCGCGATAAAGCTTAGCGTCTGCGTCGCGGCGATCGCCTCACCCGGCGCGCAGCCGGTCGCCGCCGACAGCCCTGACGGCATATCGAGCGCCAGCACCGGCGCGGCATGCGCGTTCGCCTGTTTGATCAGCCTGAGACAGGGCCCGGCGGGGGCGCGATTGATGCCGGTGCCCAGCAGCGCGTCGACGATAAGATCGACCTGCTCCGGCCAGGCGGCGTCAGCGGCATGGATCTCGCCGCCCGCTTCCAGCCAGGCCTCGCGCGCGCGCTGCGCCTCCTCAGGCAGAGGTTTATCGCTGTCGCACGCCAGCAGCGTGACCCTGTAGCCCGCCGCCTGCGCCAGCCGCGCCGTGACATAGCCATCGCCGCCGTTATTGCCCTGCCCGCAGAGGATCAGCCAGCTGCTCGCCTGCGGCCACTGCGCACGCGCCAGCTCGAACGCCGCCTGCCCGGCGCGCTGCATCAGCTCGTAAAGCGTAATGCCCAGCGCGTCGGCACCGTCGCGCTCCAGCTGGCGCAGAGCCTGCGCAGGCCAGACGGAATATGGTAAACTGTGGCTGTTCGCCTTCGATTCCTGGTTACTCATGTCATACCCTCTCGATCTTCATCAGCTTGCTCAACAGATTAAACAGTGGGGCAAGGATCTCGGCTTTCAGCAGGTCGGCATCACCGACACCGATCTCAGCGCGGAAGAGCCGCGTCTGCAGGCGTGGCTGGACAAGCAGTATCACGGCGAAATGGAGTGGATGGCGCGCCACGGCATGATGCGTGCGCGTCCGCATGAACTGCTACCCGGCACGCTGCGCGTAATCAGCGTACGCATGAACTATCTTCCGGCCAAAGCCGCCTTCGCCAGCACGCTGAAAAACCCGCAACTTGGCTATGTCAGCCGCTACGCTCTGGGGCGTGATTACCACAAAGTATTGCGCAATCGCCTGAAAAAGCTCGGAGAAATGATCCTGGAAAAGTGCGGCGAGCTTAATTTTCGCCCGTTTGTCGACTCCGCGCCGCTGCTGGAGCGACCGCTGGCGGCTAAGGCGGGCCTCGGCTGGACCGGCAAACATTCGCTGATCCTTAACCGCGAGGCGGGCTCCTGGTTTTTCCTCGGCGAGCTGCTGATCGATCTGCCGCTGCCGATTGACGCCCCGCAGGAGGAGCAGTGCGGCCGCTGCGTCGCCTGTATGACCATATGCCCGACCAACGCCATCGTGGAACCCTACGTGGTGGATGCACGCCGCTGCATCTCCTACCTCACTATCGAGCTTGAGGGTGCCATTCCGGAAGCGCTGCGCCCGCTGATGGGCAACCGCATTTACGGCTGCGACGACTGCCAGCTGATCTGCCCGTGGAATCGCTACGGCCAGCTCAGCGACGAAACGGACTTCTCGCCGCGCGCCGCGCTGCATGCGCCGGAGCTAATGACGCTGTTCCAGTGGGACGAGAAAACCTTTTTACGCGTGACGGAAGGCTCAGCGATACGCCGCATCGGCCATCTGCGCTGGCTGCGTAATATTGCCGTGGCGCTGGGCAACGCCCCCTGGCGCGCCGAAATCGCGGACGTGCTGCAGCAGCGGCTGGGCGAAAATCCGCTGCTTGATGAACATATCGAGTGGGCCCTGCTTCAGCAGCAGGAAAAACGGCAGGCGCTGGTGATTGACGTGCAGCCCGCGCAGCAAAAACGGCTGGTGCGCGCGATTGAGAAGGGTTTGCCGCGTGACGCATGATAAGTAATCAGCGATGTTGGTCAGCGACTTTTCCACAAGCTGTGCATAAAAATAAAAAGGCGTTGTCATTCAACTGACACAGAGCGCGTCAGAGAAGATTTTAACAAAATGAAATACCTTCATTTATCGATAATTCAATGAGTTAAATAGAAAATGTGTACAAATACGAATGTGGATAGCGTGCGAGGAGAGAGACAAAGTTGTGGATAACTCTGTTCAAAATAGTTTTACAGATCGCCTTAAGCAGCGGTAAAACACGGCTGACGCGCTGTGGATAACCTGATAAGCGCAGCGTCACGCGGCGATCGTCAACGGCTTAACTAAGCGTCTGATATTTGGTGATGTAAAATTTGGAGCGGGAAACGAGACTCGAACTCGCGACCCCGACCTTGGCAAGGTCGTGCTCTACCAACTGAGCTATTCCCGCACAGGAAAGGTACTGCTAAACAAATTTTGGAGCGGGAAACGAGACTCGAACTCGCGACCCCGACCTTGGCAAGGTCGTGCTCTACCAACTGAGCTATTCCCGCTTAGGAAAGGTACTGCTAATCAAATTTTGGAGCGGGAAACGAGACTCGAACTCGCGACCCCGACCTTGGCAAGGTCGTGCTCTACCAACTGAGCTATTCCCGCGCCTTGTACCGTTGCATAAATTCTTCATCGGTACGGGGTGCGCATTATACGAGAAATTACTGCTGCTGCAAGAGTCTAAAAGCAAAATTTTGCGCTTTCGATTCGTTTGCCGATTAAAGCAGCAACCTGCTGTTTTCCTGCGCACCTTTCAGGACTAGAGCTGCAAAAAGTGCTCGCGATAGTATGCCAGCTCGGCGACCGATTCGCGAATATCATCCAGCGCCTGATGCGTGCCCGCTTTTTTAAAGCCTGGCAGAATCTCCGGCTTCCAGCGACGCGCCAGCTCTTTTAAGGTGCTTACGTCGAGATAGCGATAGTGGAAGTAGGCTTCCAGTTCCGGCATGTATTTGAAAAGAAAGCGGCGATCCTGACCAATGCTGTTGCCGCAAATCGGCGAGCTGTTGGCGGGCACCCACTGTTTTAAAAATTCAATCGTCGCCAGTTCAGCGCGGCGATCGTCAAACTCGCTGGCTTTCACGCGCTCTACCAGCCCGCTCGCGGTATGGGTGCGTACGTTCCACTCATCCATCAGCGCCAGCTGGGCGTCGGACTGATGCACCGCCATTACCGGCCCTTCCGCCAGAATATTGAGGTTCGCGTCGGTCACCAGCGTAGCAATCTCGATAATGCGGTCGCGCTCCGGATCCAGACCGGTCATCTCAAGGTCGATCCAAATCAGATTATTTTCATTTCCTGTTGCCATGCTGTTTCCCGCCGTAGCCGTTATCGTCATCAATAGTGAATAAGGTGTATCATAGACGTTTTGCCCAGCCGGGCGAAGTCTGACGAAAGTCTGAGAGGATGCGTGAGCAAAAATAAACTGTCGAAAGGTCAACAACGTCGCGTCAGCGCTAACCATCAGCGTCGTCTGAACCAGCGCGATGCGCCGGAAGCGGACGATAATCTGTTTGGTGAAGCGGCGGAAGGCGTAGTGATCAGCCGTTTCGGCATGCACGCAGATGTCGAAGACCGCGCGGGCGAGGTGCATCGCTGCAACCTGCGCCGCACTATTCGTTCGCTGGTGACCGGCGATCGCGTCGTCTGGCGTCCGGCGCTCGGCGGCGGCAAAGGCATCGTCGAAGCGGTGCATGAGCGCAGCAGCGTGCTGACCCGCCCCGACTACTACGACGGGCTGAAGCCTATCGCCGCCAATATCGACCAGATCATTATCGTTTCGGCGATTTTGCCCGAGCTGTCGCTGAATATTATCGACCGCTATCTGGTGGCGAGCGAAACGCTGGGTATCGAACCGCTGCTGGTGCTGAACAAGACCGACCTGCTGGATGACAAGGCGCGCGCCTTCGTCGATGAGCAGATGGATATCTACCGCCGCATTGGCTATCGCGTGCTGATGGTTTCCAGCCATGCAAAAGCGGGCCTGGCGGATCTCGAAGCGGCCCTGACCGATCGCATCAGCATCTTCGCCGGACAGTCCGGCGTCGGTAAGTCGAGCCTGCTGAACGCCCTGCTCGGCCTTGACGCGGCGCTGGAAACCGCCATCGTCACCAACGACGTCTCTGACGTCTCCGGGCTGGGTCAGCACACCACCACCGCATCGCGCCTGTACCACTTTCCCCACGGCGGCGACGTGATCGATTCGCCGGGCGTGCGCGAGTTCGGTTTATGGCATCTTGAGCCGGAACAAATTACCCGCGGATTTGTCGAATTCCGTGAATTTCTCGGCGGTTGTAAGTTCCGCGACTGTAAGCACGGCAGCGATCCCGGCTGCGCTATCCGCGCCGCCGTCGAGGCGGGTCAGATAGACATTTCGCGCTTTGACAACTATCACCGTATTCTGGAGAGCATGGCGCAGGTAAAAACGCGCAAGAATTTCTCTTCCAGCGAGTGACGCTCGCTGCTTACCGCGGCATTGACCCTGCATCGCCTCTGTTACGGAAGGGATCATGGGGAAATTCGCCATCTGACCGGGGCGCTGATATGATTCGCCCCCTTTTGATTGACGCGAAACAAAGCCAGGAGGCTAAGGTGTTTGATCGTGTAAAACTCGGCCTGAATCATGTACTGCCGAAAAAATGGTTAACGGAACTTGCGGGTTGGGGTGCCAGCCGTCGTGGTGGCTGGCTGACCAAACTGGTGATTGATATCTTCGTCTGGTTCTACAAGGTGGATATGTCGGAAGCGCGTAAGTCCGATACCGCCAGCTATCGCACCTTTAACGACTTTTTTGTCCGTCCGCTGAAAGATGACGCGCGTCCGGTCGATCCCGACGCGAACCTGATCGTGCTGCCTGCCGACGGCGCCATCAGCCAGCTGGGGCGCATCGAAGGCGACCAGATTTTCCAGGCGAAAGGCCATCACTATACGCTGGACGCGCTGCTGGCCGGTCAGGAAGAGATGGCGGCGCAGTTCCGCGACGGCCATTTCGTCACCACTTACCTTGCGCCGCGCGACTACCATCGCGTGCATATGCCGTGCAACGGCATCCTGCGCGAGATGATCTACGTGCCGGGCGATCTCTACTCGGTGAACCCGCTGACGGCGCGCAATATCCCCAATCTGTTCGCACGCAACGAACGCGTTATCTGCTATTTCGATACCGATATCGGCCCGATGGTGCAGATCCTTGTGGGTGCCACCATTGTCGGCAGCATCGAAACCAGCTGGGCGGGCACCATTACCCCGCCGCGCGAAGGGGTGATCAAACGCTGGCACTATCCCGCTGCGGATAGCGAAGGCGCCGTTGTGCTGCTGAAAGGCCAGGAGATGGGGCGCTTTAAGCTGGGCTCCACCGTGATTAATCTGTTTGCGCCGGGACGCGTTAAGCTGGCGGAGAGCCTGGAAGCTGAAAGCAAGACTCGCCTCGGCCAGCCGCTGGCTCTTGTGCTGCCGCAGACCGACCCCGTCGACGTTATCGCCGACTAACCGCTGAGAGTGTTTTTGCTGTGCGATCGTTTCTCATCCTGCTGCTGAGCCTCTGGCTCAGCACCTCAGCGCTGGCGGCCACCGTGCCGGACGCCAGCCAACTTAAACAGGCGCTGGACGAGGCGAAAGCGGCAAAAAGCTCTCCCGCGCAGGCGGAGCAGGTACAGTCCCTGGAGGCTGCCCTCAACTACCTTTCCGAACGCGATGCGTCGCTGGAGCGCGCAAAGCAGTATCAGCAGGTCATCGACGACTTCCCTCGCCTGGCGCGCGAACTGCGCCAGCAAATCACTTCGCTAGACGACGGCAGCAAAAGCGTGCGCGGCACCATGAGCAGCGCCCAGCTCGATCAGGAGATCCTGCAGGTCAGCAGCCAGCTGCTGGAAGAGGGGCGACAGGCGCAGCAGGAGCAGGATCGCGCCCGCGAGATCAGCGATTCGCTGTCGCAGCTTCCTCAGCAGCAAACCGACGCGCGTCGCGCGATGACCGAGAGCGACCGCCGCCTGCAGAGCGGCTCTGCCGCCGCCTCGCCGCAGTCTCAGGCGCAGCTGTGGGCGCGCCAGGCGGAAAACGCGGTCAATAAAGCGCGCGTGGATGAGCTGGAACTGGCGCAGCTCTCTGCCAATAATCGTCAGGAGCTGGCGCGTATGCGCGCCGACCTGCATCAGCGCAAAGCGGCGCAGCTCGACAACTATCTGCAGGCGCTGCGCAACCAGCTGAACGAACAGCGTCAGCGCGAAGCGGAACTGGCGCTGGCGCGCACCGAACAGCTGGCGGAAAACAGCGGCGACCTGCCGCCCGTGATCAGCGATCAGTTTCGCGTTAACCGCGACCTCTCCGGCGCGCTGAACCAGCAGGCGCAGCGCATGGATCTGGTGGCGTCCCAGCAGCGGCTGGCGACCAACCAGATTATCCAGGTGCGTCAGGCGCTGGGCACGCTGCGCGAACAGTCGCAGTGGCTCGGCGCTTCCAATCTGTTAGGCGAGGCGCTGCGCGCGCAGGTGGCGCGGCTGCCTGATATGCCTAAGTCGCAGCAGATTGACAACGAAATGGCGCAGCTGCGCGTGCAGCGCCTGCGCTATGAAGATTTGCTGCAGCAGCAGGAGACGCTGCGCAAAGCGCATCAGGCTGACGGGCAGCCGTTCAGCGCCGAACAGCGCCGCATTCTGGATGCGCAGTTGAAAACCCAGCGCGAGCTGCTTAATTCGCTGATCTCCGGCTGCGATACGCTGATTCTGGAGATTACCAAGCTCAAGGTCGCCAATACCCAGCTGCAGGATGCGCTGACCGACGTCAAAGATGCCACCCACCGCTATCTGTTCTGGACCGCAGACATCAGCCCCATCGGCCTGAACTATCCGGTAGAAGTGGCGCGGGATCTGTCGCGCCTGCTGTCGCTCGACACGCTGGGCCAGCTGGGTAAAGCGCTGGCGATGATGGTCACCAGCCGTGAGACAGTGCTGCCCCTGATCGGCGCGGTGCTGCTGGTGGGCTTCAGCCTCAGAACGCGTCGCCATTTCAACGCCTTCCTGGCGCGCTCGGCGAGCAAAGTGGGCAAAGTGACTCAGGATCGCTTCCGTCTGACGGTGCGCACCGTGTTCTGGTCGATCCTGGTTGCGCTGCCGCTGCCGGTGCTCTGGGCCGCGCTCGGCTACGGGCTGCAGCACGCCTGGCCCTACCCTATCGCGGTGGCGTTCGGCGACGGCATTACGGCGACGCTGCCGCTGCTGTGGGCCTTTATGATCAGCGCCGCGTTCGCCCGTCCTAACGGTTTGTTTGTGGTGCATTTTCGCTGGCCGCAGACCCGCGTCGCGCGCGCGACCCGCTATTACTCGCTGACCATCGGCCTGATTGTGCCGCTGATTATGCTGCTGATCGCCTTCGCCAATATGGAAGATCGCCAGTTTTCCGCCTCGCTTGGCCGGCTCTGCTTTATCCTGATCTGCGGCGCCCTGTCGATCGTGACCGTTAGCCTTAAGCGCGCCGGCATTCCGCTCTATCTGGATAAAGAGGGCAACGGCGATAACCTGGTGAACCGCGTGCTGTGGAACCTGATGATCGCCATTCCGCTCGCTGCCGCCCTCGCCTCGATGATTGGCTATCTGGCGACCGCACAGGCCTTGCTGGCGCGGCTGGAAACCTCTGTCGCCATCTGGTTCCTGCTGCTGGTGATTTACCACATTATCCGCCGCTGGATGCTGATCCAGCGGCGTCGCATCGCCTTTGACCGCGCGCGCCAGCGCCGTGCCGATATGCTGGCCAACCGCGCGCGTCACGAAGAGGAGAAAGAGTCGGCGGCGCAAAACGGCGAGGTCGACGTGGATGAGCCGATTATCGACCTCGACGCCATCAGCGCGCAGTCGTTGCGGCTGGTGCGCTCTATCCTTACCCTGATCGCGCTGGTGTCGGTGATCGTGCTCTGGTCAGAGATCCATTCCGCCTTCGGCTTTCTTGAGAATATTCGACTGTGGGACGTCAGCACCACGGTGCAGGGCGTGGAGAGCATCCAGCCGATTACGCTGGGCTCGGTGCTGATTGCGATTCTGGTGCTGATTATTACCACCCAGCTGGTGCGCAATATGCCCGCCCTGCTTGAGCTGGCGCTGCTGCAGCACCTCAATCTGACGCCCGGCACCGGCTACGCGATTACCACCCTGACCAAGTATATACTGATGCTGGTTGGCGGGCTGATTGGCTTCTCAATGATCGGTATCGAGTGGTCGAAACTGCAGTGGCTGGTCGCCGCGCTCGGTGTGGGACTTGGTTTTGGTTTGCAGGAGATTTTCGCCAACTTTATTTCCGGCCTGATTATTCTGTTCGAGAAGCCGATTCGTATTGGCGACACCGTGACGATCCGCGATCTGACCGGCAGCATTACGCGCATCAATACGCGCGCCACCACAATTATCGACTGGGACCGCAAAGAGATTATCGTGCCGAACAAGGCCTTTATTACCGAACAGTTCGTCAACTGGTCGCTTTCCGACTCGGTGACGCGCGTGGTGCTGACCATTCCAGCGCCCGCGCATGTGGACAGCGAAGAGGTCACGACGGTGCTGCGGCAGGCGTGCGAGCGCTGCAGCTACGTGCTCGACGTGCCGGCGCCGGACGTCTTCCTGGTCGATCTGCAGCAGGGCATTCAGCTGTTTGAGCTGCGCATTCACGCAGCGGAGATGGGCCACCGCATGCCGCTGCGCCACGAGCTGCATCAGCTGATCCTGAAAGGCTTTGCCGAGCACGGCATCGAAATGCCCTTCCCGCCTTTCCAGGTGCGTATGGAAACGCTGGGCAAGAAGACGCCAGCCAGCAACGGCACGCCGGCGGCGCGCACCTTTAAGTCTGGTGGTCTTTAAGGCGACGAGCGGTGCGGCCTTGCAAAGGGCCGCAGTGAAAGGATGTGGGAAGGGTTGCGGCACGCTACCTGAGCGCCAGAGAGGGGGCGCCGATCGCCGCCCCGCCGCTTTTCTGACTTGCGACAGAGGCCCGTTAAGCCGGGCCTCGTCAGCAGTGGAAATCGCCTGGGTGCAGGCGCGCTTACTGCTTCACAAACTCCTCACCCTGCGCGATATCTTTCTTCAGCGTCTCCAGCATGCCGCTTAATGCCTGCTGTTCAAAATCGCTCAGCGTGCCGATAGCGCGTCGCTCCGCGATCCCCTGTTTGCCCAGCAGCAGCGGCTGCGAGAAGAAGCGGGCGTACTCGCCGTCGCCCTCAACGTAAGCGCACTCCACCACGTTCGCCTCGCCCTGAAGCGCGCGCACCAGCGACAAGCCGAAGCGCGCCGCCGCCTGGCCCATCGACAGCGTGGCAGATCCGCCGCCCGCTTTGGCTTCGACCACTTCGGTACCCGCATTCTGGATGCGTTTTGTCAGGCTGGCGACCTCGTCATCACTGAAGCTCACCCCTTGCACCTGCGACAGCAGAGGCAAAATAGTCACGCCGGAGTGACCGCCAATCACCGGCACTTCAACCTCGTTCGGCTGCTTGCCTTTTAGCTCGGCAACAAAGGTATTGGCGCGGATAATATCCAGCGTGGTAACGCCGAACAGTCGATTTTTGTCATAGACGCCGTGCTTTTTCAGCACGTCAGCAGCGATCGCCACCGTGGTATTGACCGGGTTAGTAATAATACCAGTCAGCGCTTTTGGCGCGGTTTGCGCCACCTGCTCAATCAGGTTGCGTACGATGCCTGCGTTAACGTTAAACAGATCGGCGCGATCCATACCCGGCTTGCGCGCCACGCCCGCCGAAATCAGGATCACATCGGCGCCGTGCAGCGCCGGCGTCGCATCTTCGCCGCTAAAGCCCTGGACTTTGACCGCGGTGGGAATATGACTGAGATCCACCGCGACGCCGGGCGTCACCGGCGCGATATCATAGAGCGTGAGTTCAGAACCCGCAGGAAGCTGGGTTTTTAACAGAAGGGCGAGCGCCTGACCAATTCCGCCAGCAGCGCCAAGAACGGCAACTTTCATTCTGTACTCCTTATTAAGGTGGGGCAGAGTAGAGCCGAATTTCCATCTGTGTCCAGACCTGAATCAACTTCTCAGACGATGACAAACCCACTGTTCATTATGCGTGCAGCAGCACTTAATCTTTTGGGTTGCTAATTTGTCAGCACAACACGCCTGAATGACCGACAACAATGCCGATAGCAGATAGAGCATGGCCGTGATAGCTATCCATATAACACCTCAATTGTATAACAATTCTGCAACCTTCGCTTTTCACATCCTCGCGCCGTTTTGGTCTGCGCAAAAAATTTTGTTATGATTGCCGCCCGCAACCCGCGGCGCCTGCCTTTTTTATCGACTAATTGCATAAAAATTCATTCATATGCATAATAATGTATCTGCCGTCGGCGGGCGTTCGGCATTTTTCTTTACTGGTAGCTTATGCGAAACCCATCTAAACAAGACGAACTGATTAAAGCGTTTAAAGCCTTGTTAAAACAAGAGAAATTCAGCTCTCAAGGCGAGATAGTACAGGCGCTGCAGGAGGAAGGCTTCGACAATATCAATCAGTCGAAGGTGTCTCGTATGCTGACTAAATTTGGCGCAGTACGCACGCGTAACGCCAAAATGGAGATGGTTTACTGTCTGCCGGCGGAACTGGGCGTGCCGACCACCACCAGCCCATTAAAAAATCTGGTCCTGGATATCGACTATAACGATGCGCTGATAGTGATCCGCACCAGTCCTGGCGCGGCGCAGCTGATTGCCCGCCTGCTTGACTCGCTGGGCAAGGCGGAAGGCATTCTCGGCACTATTGCCGGTGACGATACGATCTTCATTACTCCCGCGCGCGCGTTTACCGTCAGGAAACTGCACAGCGCGCTGCTGACGGTGTTTGAACAAGAGCTTTAAACCACTCTCTTCTACCGGCAGCCGCGCTGCCGGTGGTCCCGTTTGCCCTGCCCGCGTCTTATCCTCTGCTGATTCAGCCTGTTAGCTTATTCTTTTCCCGACGGGTTTTACTGAATCTCTTTGGTCATACCTGTTTGCCTGCTTAACCTTTTGCGCTATTTTACGCTGCTTTACACAAGGCTATTAGCGACAACACCCAGATCCAAATCAATAACCAGCCATATTCACCATATCCTTTCGCACAAAAAGATAAAGTGACTCACCCTGCTGTTTTTTAAGGCATTTACCAGCCACTGACTGCTTTTTGACCGTTTTTTATAACTATAAAGAATAAAAATGCGTCATAAGGATAAAGTATCACAAGAAAACATTATTAGGCAGGTATTAATTTCAACCGTTATTAGTTCTATACTTCTTTTCGTGATGCAAATCACACCAAACAAAAAGACAAAAACAGACGACGAGGAAATAATCATGAACGTTAAAGCTACTATCGCAACCCTGAGCATTCTATCCGCCCTGTCATTCGGCTCTTTTGCAGCAGAATCTATTAACGCGCAGCAGGCGAAAAATCTGCAGCCTATCGGCTCAGTAAGCGTAAGCGGCGTAGCAGGTTCGCCGATGCAGATTAAAGAAGAGCTGAATGCAAAAGCTGAGCAGCAAGGCGCCAGCGCCTATCGCGTCATCGAGGCTTATAACAACGGCAACTATCACGCTACCGCTGAGCTGTATAAATAAGACGCCATTGCAAGGGCGACCTTATTGAAGCGCGCATTGCGCATCGGGTGGCCTTATCGATGAATTCAGGAGAGTAGACCATGAAAACCAAATCACTTATCGCTTTAGCCACGCTGACTGCCGCCCTGTCATTCGGCGCCAGCGCTGCCACTCTGGTATCAAATCAGCAGGCCGAAACCCTGCAGCCGCTGAACCAGACCATCAGCATCAGCGGTCATGACGGCGACCAGACCAATATTCGTCAGGCGCTATCCCAGAAGGCTGACGCGCAGGGCGCAAGCCACTATCGCATCATCGAGAACAACCAGGACGACACCTATCACGTCACGGCTGAGCTCTATAAATAATTAACCGGCAGGGCGTCCGCGTGACGCCTGCGATATCGACGACCCGCATCATGATGTCAACCGCAGGTTGTTGATTGTAATGAGGAGACGAACAATGAAAATCAAAACAACCATCGCAACCATTAGCCTGCTTTCCGTAATCGCATTCGGCGCTCAGGCAGCGCAGCTGATTACCGGCGATCAGGCGCAGAATATGCAGCCTGCGGGGACAGTGACGATCAGTGGTACAGCGGGCGCGCCGATGGATTATCGCGCGCAGCTTTCTCAGAAAGCCGATGAGCAGGGTGCCAGCGCTTATAAAGTGATTGAAGCGCGCACCGGCGACAACTACCACATCACTGCTGAACTCTATAAGTAATTCCTCGTCAACTGCTGACGAACCCCTTGGCCCCGCTTGTCGGGGCCCTTTTTGCTGGGTTACTTAATATTAAAGCGGAGCTGGCCCTCCAGCTCCTCTTCTGCCTCGTCAAATAACAGGATCAGCGCGCCATAGCGCCGTTTCTGCCCCTTTCCCAGATTAATAAATTCAATTTCCAGCGGCATCGGCAGCTCTTTGCCGGTGAGTACATCCCATAACGCATCCAGGTCGCCAATACGGTAGAGGTTCAGGGCGAAGCGCTCGCTGAACTGACGGAAGAAATGCGACTGGTCGACGATCTCATTAAAGTCGAAACGCTCGGTTTTCATAATGAAGGCTCCTGTCCTTCCTCACCGGGCGGCGCGAGGCCGCCCGCGCGTTAGCTTTCGCTCAGGCCGCCGATATGCAGCGCCTTAACCTCCAGATACTCTTCCAGGCCGAGCACTGAACCTTCGCGCCCCAGCCCCGACTCTTTTACGCCGCCGAACGGCGCCAGCTCGGTCGATACCGCGCACTCGTTAATGCCGATCATGCCGCTTTCCAGCGCGGCCGAGACGCGGAAGACGCGCTGCAGGTTCTGGGTGTAGAAGTAGGCCGCCAGGCCGAATTCCGTGTCGTTGGCGCGACGGATAACCTCTTCCTCTTCGCTGAAGCGAAAGCAGGCCGCCACCGGACCAAAGGTCTCTTCCCGCGCCAGCTTCATCTCTTCGTGCGCGTCGGCAATCACCGTCGGCTGCCAGAAGTTGCCGCCCAGCGTATGGCGCTCGCCGCCGGTAACAATGCGCCCGCCTTTGGCCTTGGCGTCTTTGACGTGCTCTTCTACTTTATCCACGGCGGCGGCGTTGATCAGCGGTCCCACCACTACCCCCTCCTCTACGCCGTTGCCGACCTTGAGCTTTTTCACCTCCTCAGCCAGTTGGTTCACAAAACGCTCGTAAACGGCGTCGTGGATATAGAAGCGGTTAACGCTGACGCAGACCTGGCCGGCATTGCGGAATTTATTAGCGATGGCGCCTTTTACCGCCGCGTCGATATCGGCATCTTCAAAGACGATATAGGGCGCATTGCCGCCCAGCTCCATCGACACCTTTTTCATGGTTTCGGCGGCGTTGCGCACCAGCGTCTTGCCGACCTGGGTCGATCCGGTAAAGGAAATTTTGCGCACCGCCTTGCTGGCCATGATGGCGTCACTGATGGCGTGGGTATCGCCAGCCACCGCGTTAAGCACGCCGTCCGGCACGCCCGCTTTTTTTGCCAGCGCCAGCAGCGCGAACGCGCTCAGCGGCGTGTTATTGGCCGGTTTGATAATGCCGGTGCAGCCCGCCGCCAGCGCAGGGCCAAGCTTGCGCGTCAGCATCGCCATAGGGAAATTCCACGGCGTTATGGCGGCAACCACGCCAACTGGCTCGCGCGTGGCGAGAATACGCGAGCCGGGTTTGGCAGGCGGAATGATTTCGCCGTTTGCGCGCTTCGCCTGCTCGGCAAACCACTGAATAAAGCTGGCGGCGTATTCCACCTCGCCTTCCGCCTCTTTCAGCGGCTTGCCCTGTTCGGCGGTCATCAGCTGCGCCAGCCAGGCTTTGTTCTCGATCATCAGCTGATACCAGCGATAGAGGATTTCGGAGCGCGCTTTGGCGGTCTGCGCGCGCCAGGCGGGGAAAGCGCGCTCGGCGGCGGCGATCGCCCGTTCGGTTTCAGCCTTGCCCGCCTTCGCTACGGCGGCCAGCACTTCGCCGGTCGCAGGATTCAACACATCAAAGGTGGCGGCGGCGCGGTGCCACTCGCCGTCGGCCAGATAGCCGGTCTGAAAAAGTTCGCTGTCGTGCAGAGGGGTCGTCATAGGTTCGCTCCTGTCAGTTTCTCTTCCTGTGAGAAAAGTATAGATGGCAAAAGCGGGCGTTTTGGGGAAGGCGTGGCACAGAGGCGGCCGCTGCGCCGGGCAGCGGCCAGATTCAGATTTGAAGAAGGGTGTGCTGGTATTTACCCAGCATATCGGCAAGGCGCTTCACCGGCTCGGTCACGCTAAGCGGCGCGTCGTACTGCACCAGCTTCTGCTGATAGACCTCAAACTCCGCCAGCAGCTGTTCAAAGTAGTGGCGCCGTTTCTCATCGCTGCGCGCCGAGATAACCCGATCCGCCGTCGAGCGCAGCTGCCGATGGAACGCGGACAGGTCGGCGTTAACCGGCACGTCCGCATTGCGCAGCCGCTGATGGCCGATAATCAGCGTCAGGGCGATACGATATTTATCGATATCGCCGGGGAACAGGTTCAGCAGCATAAACAGCTGTTGATAGAGCGCGGGCAGATGGTTTTCGCGGCGGCGCGCCTGGTTGGTGGTCATCGCCGACACCGCGGCATACATAAAGCGGTTCAGCAATTTACGTCCGGTGCGCGCTTTCGATTTATCGCGGATAAGCAGGATTACCATCAGCGCCAGGAAAGCGCCGATCATCTGCCCCAGCACGTTGTCGAGAAAAACGTTCAGGTGGAAGGTCATGGGATTATCCAGAACCAGAACGTTGATCGTGCCGGCTAACGCGCCAAGCGTGCCTAGCTGACGACGCTGGATCAGAATACCGCTGATGAAGCCGAGCAGGCCGATGGCGATGCAGAGCAGTAGCGCGCTCTGCTGAGTGCTGGGCAGCAGGTACATAAAGTAGAACGAGCTGAGCGGCACCGCAAAAATCATACCGTAGAAAAAATCCTTCGCCATCATCAGCGGATTCGGCACGCGCATCGCCAGCGCGGTGATCACCGCCAGCATCACCATACAGCCGCTGCCCGATGTCCAGCCGGTATAGAGCCAGAACAGCGAGCCGAGCGCGGTGGCAACAAAGGTGCGGATGCCGTTAATCATCGCGTGATGGGTTTCAGCGGAGCGCGCCTGGATTACGATTTCGCGCTGGAGAATGCCCTCTTCCAGCGTCGTGATGCGGCTGTTGCTTTTGATGCCTTTCAGCAGCAGCAAATACTCTGTGGCGGCACCAACCCAGCTCGCCAGCGTCACGGGCGCTTTGCCCTCTTTGCTGGCGCCAATCACCCGGCGCATCACCTTCATACGCCGATGCACGTCGGCAACGCTCTCTACTTTCTTCTCAAGCAGCAGACGATACTGCGAGGGAATATAGTCGGGGCGCGCATTCTGGATAAGGAAGGTTTCCGCTGCCTGGGTAATCATGGTCAGCGACAGCGTGTTAAGCATTTGCAGCCGACGGTTGGCGTTTTGCCAGCGCGACGACTCCATCATCAGCTGACCGCGCATGGTGCCGAGCGCCGAGGTGCGGCGCACCAGCGTGCTCCACGCCTTGTCGACCTCCTCTTTATCCTCATGCGCCACGCAGATCTGCAGCAGGCGATAATGCGCCACCAGCAGCGAATCGACCTCGCTGTCGATCACCTTTTTAATCGAGCGCGGCGAGAAGATCATATCCGCCAGAATGGCGCAGAGGATGCCCAGCACAATTTCGCTACAGCGCTCAACCGCAAACTGCGGCACCAGCGTCAGGCCATTGTTGGCATCGGCAGTCACCACGATGATCAGTGCGGTATAGCCCGCCAGCCCCAGCGCATAGGAGTTCTCAACTTTGATCAGCGAGGAGAGCCAGACGCAGACCCCTGCCCAGATGCAGCACAGCAGCAGCATAACCACTGGCGCACGCACCGTGGCGATCATAATGGTCAGCGCAGCGATACAGCCGATAAAGGTGCCGATAATACGCAGCACGCCGCGATAGCGCAGTGCGCCGGAGTAAGGATCGCCGCCGGCGACGAAAGCGGTGCCGCCGGCAACGATGCCGGCGGTCATCACCGCCCAGCGAGGCGTTTCAAGGTTGAGATGAAAGCCGATCATCAGCGCGGCCACCAGCGCGAAGGCCAGCTTGATCGGGAAACGCAGGAACTCGATCATATCGTCCCCGCTTAACCAAACTCACGCAGGCGATTGAAGAGACGCGACATCGGCGACACCTGCGTTTCGGCGCGATCGCTCTGTCCGGTGATCACAACGGTCGCGGTGGTGCCCGCCGGGAAGCGGTTGCCAGGCTGCCGATCGAGACGGATGCGCACCGGCACGCGCTGCGCCAGGCGTACCCACTCGAGGTTGGAGTCCACGGTCGCCATGCCTTTGCTGTCGACCGAGCTGCTGCTGTTGGTTACGCCCGCTGCGACGCTGTCGACGGTGCCGCGCAGCACCACATTGCTGCCGAGCGGCGTGACTTCCGCGCGATAGCCCGGCTCGACGCCGTGCAGCTTGGTCTCTTCCAGATAGGCCAGCACGTAGAAGGAGTGCTGCTGCACCAGCGCCACCGCGACGGAACCGCGGGTGATAAATTCGCCTTCGTAGACGTTGAGGTTAGTGACCCAGCCGTCAGACGGCGCGGTGATAGCGGTACGATCGAGATCGATTTTCGCCAGGTCACGCGTGGCGATCGATTTCGCCAGCTGATGTTCCGTGGTTTGCAGATCGTTGTTCGCCTGGTCGATCGCTTCGCGCGACATCGCCGAGGTGCCCAGCTTGTTGCGCCGCGCCGCTTCGCGACGTTTTTCACTGACCAGCGCCTGGTAGTACTCGACGTCAGCCTGCGCCTGATCCAGCGCTTTCTGATAGCGCGGACGATCGACGACAAACAGCGTATCGCCCTTTTTCACCAGCTGGTTGTCATGCACAGGCACGTCGGTGATCAGGCCCGTAACGTCCGGCGAGATAGCCACGACATCCGCCGCGAACTTAGCGTCGCGGGTCCACGGCGACTCGGTGTAAAACACCCAGGCGCGATAGATGATAACGACAGCGATGATAACCAGCAGGATAGTAATCGCGTAACGCGCGATTTTTCTTATTAGCGATTTCACTTAAACCTCAGACGAATAGACGGGATACCAGGTAAAACACACAGCAGTAAAGCGCCGTGTTGAAAAGCGCCGGATGCCAGACGAGATCGTAGATACCGCTTGGCGTCAGCAGTCGCTTCACTAACCAGAACAGCATTAGCGAGACGATTAATTCAATGAAGATGGGCGGGAAAGAGAGCCCAAACACGACAAAAACCGGAAGCACACTCATCAGGGATCCTTAGTACGACCTTGCCGGGATGATCCTTAGCCTGCCGGCTGCAAGCCGCAACGGCTGAGTGGCGGATGACAGCATCCGAACCACGGCTGAGTAAATAATAGCGTATCATCGGGCAGAAACAGACGTTTTACAGCAGGCCGGCTTAACCCTTCCCGGGCAAAAGCGAATCACCGGGAAATACCCGGGCGCGCATATAGTAACGCGCCTGACTATACGTTTTCTACAGAATGTGAGCTAAATCACTTTTTAATCAGAGTAAACAATGGAACGACTGAAAGGCATGTCCATTTTCGCCAAAGTGGTTGAATTGGGTTCATTTACCGCCGCCGCGCGCCAGCTTCACCTCAGCGTTTCGTCTATTAGTCAAATTGTGGCGAAACTGGAAGATGAGCTACAGGTTAAGCTGCTTAACCGCAGCACGCGCAGCATCGGCCTGACCGAGGCGGGTAAAATCTACTATCAGGGCTGTCGCCGCATGCTGGCTGAGGCGACGCAGGTGCATGAGCAGCTCTACGCCTTTAATAATACGCCCATCGGCACGCTGCGCATCGGCAGCTCCTCGACCATGGCGCAAAACGTCCTCGCCGAGATGACCAGCAATATGCTGCGCGAGTATCCCGGCCTGAGCGTGAATCTGGTGGCGGGCATTCCGGCACCGGACCTGATCGCCGACGGGCTCGATCTGGTTATTCGCGTCGGCGCGCTGAAAGACTCCAGCCTGTTTTCGCGCCGTCTCGGCGCGATGCCGATGGTGGTGTGCGCGGCGAAAAGCTATCTGCAGCAGCACGGCGCGCCGGAAAAGCCGGCCGACGTCGATAACTTCGCCTGGCTCGAGTACAGCGTTCGCCCCGATAACAATTTCGAGCTGATCGCCCCTGAAGGGCTGGTTTCGCGCCTGTCGCCGCAGGGCCGCTTTGTCACCAACGACTCGCTGACGCTGATCCGCTGGTTAAAGGCGGGGAACGGCATCGCCTATGTGCCGATGATGTGGGTGATTGAAGAGATTAACGCAGGGGAGATCGATATCCTTTTTCCGCAGTATCAGTCCGATCCGCGTCCGGTTTATGCGCTCTATACCGAAAAGGATAAGCTGCCACTGAAGGTGCAGGTGTGCATCGACTATCTGACGGAATATTTCCAGCAGGTGGCGGAGCAGTATCAGCAGCATCGCGCCAGCTAGGGGGCTGTGCCGCAGCAGGCAGAGAGCGAGCGAGGCGCACAGCCCGGCATCCCTGCCAAAGGCTTCTGCGCGGCGCGCGCTCTGCCGCCCGCGTTTAGCGATTGCTGGCGATCAGGCGGTGCCGCCGACGGTGAGTTTATCCAGCTTCAGCGTCGGCTGACCGACGCCGACCGGCACGCTCTGTCCCTCTTTGCCGCATACGCCGACGCCTTTATCCAGCGCCAGATCGTTGCCGACCATCGAGATTTGCTGCATCGCCTCAATGCCGGAGCCGATCAGCGTGGCGCCTTTCACCGGCTTCGTCACCTTGCCGTTCTCAATCAGATAGGCTTCCGAGGTAGAGAAGACAAATTTGCCGGAGGTGATATCGACCTGCCCGCCGCCGAAGTTAGGCGCGTAGATGCCGTACTCGACGCTTTCGATAATCTCCTGCGGCGTCGATTTACCTGCCAGCATATAGGTGTTGGTCATACGCGGCATCGGCAGATGCGCATAGGACTCGCGGCGGCCGTTGCCGGTCGGCGCGACGCCCATCAGGCGCGCGTTGAGCTTGTCCTGCATATAGCCTTTCAGCACGCCGTTTTCGATCAGCACGTTGTACTGGCCCGGTACGCCTTCATCATCCACCGCCAGCGATCCGCGCAGCCCTTCGAGGGTGCCGTCATCCACCACGGTACAGAGTTCAGACGCCACCAGCTGGCCCATTTTGCCGCTGAATACCGAGGTTTCGCGGCGGTTGAAGTCGCCTTCCAGCCCGTGACCGACCGCTTCATGCAGCAGCACGCCCGGCCAGCCTGCACCCAGCACGACCGGCAGGGTGCCTGCCGGCGCGGCGACGGCGGAGAGATTGACCAGCGCCATACGCACTGCCTCTTTCGCCCAGGCGTCGGCGCGCACGTCGCCGTTTTCATCGGCGAGGAAGAATTCGTAACCGACACGCGCACCGCCGCCGCTGGAGCCGCGCTCGCGTTTGCCCTGATCCTCCACCAGCACGCTGACGGAGAGACGCACCAGCGGACGCACGTCCGTTGCCAGCGTGCCGTCGGTCGCCGCCACCAGCACCTGCTCGTAGACGCCGCTCAGGCTGGCATTAACCTCCTGCACGCGGGCGTCTGCGGCGCGCGCCACTTTGTCTACGCGCTGCAGCAGGGCGATTTTATCTTCGCGCGTCAGGCTGTCGAGCGGGTTAAGCGGCTGATACAGCGCGCGGTGCATAACGTTAGAGAGCGTATGCGCCTTGCCGTTACCCTGCTCGCGTACGATGCTGCGCGCCGCTTCTGCTGACTGGCGCAGCGCGTTCAGGGTAATCTGGTCCGCATAGGCGAAGCCGGTTTTTTCACCGCTGACGGCGCGCACGCCGACGCCCTGGTCGATATGCCAGGAGCCATCTTTGATAATCTTGTCTTCCAGCACCCAGGATTCATGGAAGCTGGACTGAAAGTAGAGATCGGCATAATCCAGACGACGTTCTGAAAGCTGCCCTAACAGGGAAAACAGGTCCTGCTGATTAATATTGTTAGCAGTTAGCAACTGCTCACTTACCAGATTCAGAGTCATCGTATCTCGCTCGTTTTATGCTCGGATAATGAGGGTGTGACACGCATTCTGCGTCAGGGCCCATTGGCCCTGCGCTAATAACGTCGATTTTACTAGCCTGCGGCAATTCCCCGACGGCGTCAAATTCACTTCTTCTCTTCTTCGCGCGGTTTGCGCAGCACTTCGTTGATTTGCGGCTTATCCAGCGGGCCGTCGATGTGATAACGCAGCAGCGAGATTTTATTCCACAGCGGCCCCAGCACTTTGCTCGCCGCGAAGACCGCCGCACCCACCACCGGGTTGATCACAAAAGCGGTCGCTACGCCGACGGAGGCGGAGATCTCTGGCGCAACCACGGCTTCCATATCGATATTGCGCTTCACTAAATCCACCTTGCCCTGCATGGCGATATCCGCCTCCAGGCCATCTACCAGCAGGTTATCGGTGCGCATCACGCCATTTTCAATCCATGCGGTGCCATTGATTGAGTCGAAGTAGAAGCCGTCATTGTTAAAGGTATCGCTAAAATCGAAACGCAGCTTGCGCAGCAGGGCGTCGAAGCTCATCAGGCGCAGCAGCTGGCCCGCGGCGCCGGTATTGACGTCGGCGATCTGCCCTTTGCCAAAATGGGTTTTCAGCGTGCCGCTCAGCGTCTCTTCCGACGGCTGCCACGGCGCCGAACGCCAGTGCAGATCGTAATCAACCCTGAATGATGCGTCGCGCAGCGGGGTGTTAACGCCAAACCAGTTGGTGGCGTTGTTGATATTGCTGCCGCTCAGCGTCCCCTTCAGGGAGGTGCGCGGCGCGTCGGGGCTGTTGACCCATTCGCCGGAGACCTTAAGACGCGAGCTGCCGGTATCCACCAGACCATTAGTGAGTGCTAACGTATCACCTTTCGGCGCCACCTGCGCCTGTATACGGCCGAATTTCTGGCCGCGCAGCCAGCACTCGGCGCAGCTCAGCTGCAGCGCCGGCCAGCGGCTAAAGTCGATTTTACTCGCCTGCTGCTGGCGCGCCGCGCCGCTGTCGCCGCCGCTTTGCCATTCGGGATTGTAATAAAGATAGTCGAGCGCCACGCGCCATGGGGCACTCTGCGCCATCGCCAGCGTGCCGCGAATTTCGCGCCCTTTAATAGTGACGCTGCTGCTCCCCTTGTCGCCTTGCGCAAGCGTCGCGTCAATATCATGCCACTGCTGCCCCGCCAGCGTGACCGCCGGGCTGCGCAAGGTCACGTCGCCCGGCAGGGCCACGCCGCCCATCTCGTTCGCGCCGCCGCCCTGAGAGGCGCCGCCCGCCATCATCAGCCCGGCCCAGGCTTCTCCGTCCAGCGCAGGCAAATTCAATACCATACCCGCGCGATCCGGCAAGGCGGGCTTGCTGTGGGCATCGTTCAGCCAGATGCCGCGATCGACGCGCAGCTGCGGCTCAAGCAGCCAGCGGCTGTTGAAGCGATGGCGATTCGCCACGCTGCCGCTGAGTTCGAACTGTTGCAAATCGCCGCTGGCGTTGACCGCGATGGGCATCGCTTCGCCGCTTGCCTTATTGAGCGGTGAAGGTAAGCGACTGCTTACTTCTTTCGCATCGCCTTTCAGCTCAATGTCATAGTGCGCCCCGCCCTGATGCGGCAGCTGGATATCTACGTTGCCCTGCCACGGCAGATGACCGCTGAGCTGGCTGGCGATCTGGGCAGGCACCTGCGAGAGCTTCGCCGGTTGCCAGTCGCCGTCGAGCCTGATGTTGACGCCGAAGTCCTGTGGATTCTCTTTGGTGCTAAAGCTGACGTTCACCGGCTGGCCGAACCAGCTGGCGCGCAGCGTATCGCTGTCCAGATTGCCGTTGTTGAAGCGGAAGCGGCCGCTGAGGTTTTCCAGCGTGGTGTCGAGCGGCTTGATATGCAAAGCGTTATTGTTGAGATCCACGTTGCCGCTGGCGTGAACCAGCTCGCCGTCGAGGGGAATATCAAGCTTCAGGTGCCCCTGAGTTTTTCCCTTTATCTCCAGCTGCTCCAGCGCCGCGCCCAGCGACTTCTTCAGCGGCGTATCCTGGAAGTAGTGGGCGATCTGGTCGCCGTTGCCGCTGATATCGCCGTCGATCAGCAGCTTCTCTTTCAGATAGTCCGGGATGGCTGCGCTAAAGTCGCTGACCTCTACCTCGCCCAGCCTGAAGCGCGGCGCCCGCATCCAGAGTCCGTCGTTGATAAAGTCGAGATCGATATCGAACTTCGTCACGTCAGGCCAGTTGGGCTGAAACGCGTAGGTCGCCTGATGCAGCGGCACCCATACCTGAAACATGCCGTCGTTATGACGGAACGGGAAGAGTTTTGGGTTGCCGGCGAACAGCAGCGTGGCGTTATCGACCTGGCCACCTTTGATGGCGCCGCTCAGATAGCGCGTTAGCGCCTTGCCCATTAGCGGCTGCGGGAAGTAGCGCCAGGCGTCGCCCGCGTCGGTTACGCGAATGCCGGCGAGAATGTCGAGGCGCGGCTCGCGTCCAGAATTCTGCTGATAGCGAAAATCGCCGCGCGCCCAGAGCGAGCGCGCCTGCACATCGAGATCGCGGCCGTCGAGCGTTAATCCGTTTGCGTCGCGCAGCCAGCTCAGCGATCCGTGCAGCTGGTGGATCTCCAGCGGCGCGTTGAACATGGCGCTATAGGGCACGTCAGTGCGGCCCATCTCGACGTTGACCTGGCCGTTGCTCAGGCTGCCGCGCGCCTCGCCGCTAAGGTTGCTGACGCCCGGCAGCAGCTGCCAGGGCTGCCAGCGGAAGTCGCGCCATTTGACCTGCATCCGCGTCTGATCCGGCTGCTCCAGCGGAATATCCAGCGCCAGCCCCTCTATGGTGCCCTGCGGCTGGAGCGCGCGCCAGTTTTCAAACAGCGACGGCGACAGCGGCGCGAAGAGCGGCACCAGCGGCGCAATGCGGTTCAATACCAGCTGCGTCGCCCTGACCCGCACTTCGCCCTGATGTTCGGGGCCGAGCAGCTGCTTATCCTGCGGACGCCACAGCAGCGCGAAGTGCCCGGCTGGCCAGGCCTCGCCGTCGGTGCTGAGACGCGTCTGCGGCACGCTGACCATCCAGCCGTTTTGATAACGCGAGAGATGCGCGGTCAGGCCGTCTACCTGCAGGTGATGCGCGCCCTCCTCGCTCTGCCAGTTCGCGCCGCCCTTGTGCAGCAGCAGATCGCCCGCGTAGAGTTCCCCTTCGCGCAGGCTGACCCAGGCCGCCAGGCTAAAACGCGCGCTGTCGAGCCGCGTATTGTCGCGCATCCAGCGCCCCAGCCACGGCCGCACGTCGACGTCGTCCGCCTGCATCCAGATGCGGCCGTCGTTGAGTAAGCCTTCGCTATCGTTCAGGTCGAGCCGCACCTGCACCACGCCGTGCTGGCCGGTAAAGCTGGAGAGGCTTACCTCGCCCTCTGCGCGGTGGCGGTTCTTTTCGTTTAGCCAGGTGAGTTTCGGGATCGCCAGCTCCGCGCGCTGGCCGGAAGGGGTGCGGAAAAAGATGGAGCTATCGCGCAGGTCAAAGTGGTCGAACTGACGCAGGAAGAGTTCGTTGATGCGGCCAGGCCTGAAGCTGTTTTTCTCTTTATCGCTGGAGAAGAGCGGACGGTTGCTGTCGAGGCGCAGCTGCCAGAAGGTGAGATCGCGGAACTGCCAGCGCCAGTGAAGCAGTGACTGCCAGACATCCAGCGCCAGCGTGACGCGCGCGATATCGAGCCTGCCGTTCTCCTGCATATCAACGCGCAGATCGCGGATCTGCAGCGTCGGGCCGAAGGTTTCCCAGCGGCCGCTCAGGGCGTCGGCGGTAATCTTTATGCCGCTGGCGCGCGACAGCGTTGACAGAATGTCGCTGCGGTAGCTGTCGAGATGCGGCATCGCCAGACGCAGCCCGCTGACCAGCAGCGCCACGATCACAATCACGGTCGCAACCAGCAGTAACACAATCCTCGGCAGCTGCCTCACACACCTCTCCTTGTCTTCCGCATTTGACGGATGGTTATCTCTCATACTCAACCGTCGCCAGACAATCATCGGTATGAATGCGCATTTTAACCTAAGCAAGGCCGCTTTTTTAGTCCGCCGACGAGCGAGTCGCCGGAAGCGAGGGCTTACATCATGACGACGTCGAACTGCTCCTGGGTATAGAGCGGCTCAATATGCACCTTGACCTGTTTGCCGACGAAAATCTCTACCTCTGCCAGCGCGTGTGACTCATCGCTTTTCAGCGCTTCGCCCACTGCCGGCGAGACATAGACCAGAAAACGATCGGAGTCGTACGCGTGGTGGACGCGCACGATTTCACGCATGATCTCGTAGCAGACCGTTTCCACGGTCTTCAGCGTGCCGCGCCCTTTGCAGACCGGGCAATCCTCGCACAGCACGTGCTCAATGCTTTCGCGCGTGCGCTTGCGCGTCATTTCAACCAGCCCCAGCGCCGAGAAGCCGTGAATGCCGGTTTTCACCCGATCCTTGCTCAGCGCCGCCTCCAGCGAATGCAGCACGCGGCGGCGATGCTCTTCATTGTTCATATCGATAAAGTCGATAATGATGATGCCGCCGAGATTGCGCAGCCGCAGCTGGCGCGCAATCGCCTGCGTCGCCTCAACGTTAGTGTTAAAGATGGTTTCGTCGAGATTGCGATGGCCGACAAAGGCGCCGGTATTGATGTCGATGGTGGTCATCGCCTCGGTCTGATCGATGATCAGATAGCCGCCTGACTTAAGCTCGACCTTGCGATCCAGCGAGCGCTGAATTTCGTTCTCAACGTCGAAAAGATCGAAAATCGGCTGTTTACCGGCGTAAAGCTCCAGCTTGTCGGCCATTTCTGGAATGTATTCACGCGTAAATTCCACCAGCAGCTCGCAGGTGAGACGGGAGTCGACCCGGATGCGATCGAGCGCCGCGCCGGCGAAATCACGCAGAATGCGCTGCGCCAGCGCCAGCTCGCCATAGAGCAGGCAGCGGGTCTGGTTGCGTTTTTTCCGCTCGGTGACTTTAGTCCAGAGGCGCTTCAGGAAGGCGGCGTCCTGCGCCAGCTCCTCTTCGCCGATGCCTTCCGCCGCGGTGCGAATAATAAAGCCGCCGAGATCGTCGCAGTAATCCGCTACCACCGCCTTCAGCCGCTCGCGTTCACGTTCGCTTTCGATACGCTGAGAGACGCCAACGTGCGAGGCGCCCGGCATAAAGACCAGGTAGCGCGACGGCAGCGTGATGTCGGTGGTAAGGCGCGCGCCTTTGGTGCCGAGGGGATCTTTCACCACCTGCACCATCAGATCCTGCCCCTGCCGCACCAGCTCGGCAATATCGCGCACGATAAAGTTTTTCTTCTCATCGCCGGCGACGCACTCGGTGTGCGGCATGATATCGGAGGCGTGCAAAAAGGCGGCTTTATCCAGGCCGATGTCGACAAAGGCCGCCTGCATGCCCGGCAGTACGCGACTAACGCGTCCTTTATAGATATTGCCGACAATGCCGCGCCGCGCTTCGCGCTCGATATGTATTTCCTGCAGAATGCCGCCGTCGATATAGGCAACGCGCGTCTCGGAAGGCGTGACGTTGACCAGTAATTCAGCCGTCATGTTATCCCCTTACGGCACGCAGTGACTGAAAATGGCTGAATAACTCGCCTGTCTCAACCAACGGCAATCCGACAACCGCGTGATAGCTTCCATTAATTTTGCGGACAAAGTTTCCACCTGTGCCCTGAATTCCGTATGCGCCAGCTTTGTCCATCGGCTCGCCGGTCGCAATATAGTCGGCGATTTCCGCCGCGCTGAGCAGGCGAAACGTCACGTCTGTCGTCACTAAACAGTCGAGGGCGCGCGTGCGATCGGCCAGCGCAACGGCGGTCATCACCTGATGCGTCTGCCCGGAGAGCCGTGCCAGCATGCTGGCGGCGTCGGCGGCGTCGCGCGGTTTTTCCAGCACGTCGCCGTTGAGCACCACAATGGTATCCGCGCCCAGCACTGGCAGGTCCTGCTCCGCCACGGCGACGCCAGCGCGCGCTTTATCATTCGCCAGGCGGCGCACATAGCTTTCCGCCGCTTCATCAGGGCGGCGTCGCTCTTCAACATCGGTATGGAGACGTTTAAACGACAGGCCAAGCTGCGTCAACAGCTCACGTCGACGCGGAGAGCCGGAAGCCAGATAGAGGGATAGCATAAAATTCCTTACTGAACAGCGAACTGACGACGAATCTTTCTCATTAATAAGAATAGCCAGGGCCAGAGAATTCCGTCGATAACGCTGCTCCAGAAAATTTCTGGCCGGAATGATACGTTGATCACTAAAAACTCCGCCCAGAAAACAATCACATCCACAGCCAGCGATAGCACCATAACCATTAACGCCTGCTGCCACAACGCTAAGTTGCGGAAAAGCTGGAATTTAAAGGCGACCAGGTAGGCGATGATGCTGAGCGCCAGCGCGCGCACGCCGAGGGTGGATCCGGCGATCAGATCCATTACGCCGCCCAGCACGAAGCCGGTGCCGACGTTGACGCGGTGCGGCAGCGCCAGCACCCAGTAAACCAGGATAAGCAGGATCCACGAAGGCCGGAACATATAGAGCTGTTCCGGCCAGGGCATGATCTGCAGTACGAGGGCGACAAGAAAGGAGAGCCAGATAACCCAACGACCCTGGCTGCGGTAACGACTCAAGGCTGGCCTCCGCGCGCGCTAGCCGGCGCGCTTTGCGTCCCGCCGCTGCTGCTGGCGGGTGCTGGCGGCCCCATCTGCGCGGACGGCGCTGGCGGCCCCATCTCACCCGCTGGCGGCAGCACCTGAGGCATCATCTGCATCAAGCGTTCGTTGGCGACGCGGTGTACTTCATCCGGCGCCATCGGCATATCGCCGTTCTTATCCGCGCCCCACAGCAGCAGCAGATAGCGCAGGCGCTGCAGACCGGCGGTCGGACGCGCCTGGATCACGGTATAGGCACGCTGCGTATCGACCTTGACGGAGGAGACCACCGCGACCGGATAGCCTTCCGGGAATCGTCCGCCCAGGCCAGACGTCACCAGCATATCGCCGACGCGAATATCGGTGTTGCCCGGCAGATGCTCCAGCTGCAGATCTTCAGTGCAGCCGTTGCCTGCTGCGATCACGCGGATGTCGTTGCGCAGCACCTGAATCGGCAGCGCGTGCGACGCGTCGCAAATCAGCAGAACGCGGCTGGTCACCTGGCCGACGGCGATAACCTGTCCGACAACGCCTTTGTCGCTGATGACCGGCTGGCCTTCGTAAACGCCGTTGACGCTGCCTTTGTCGATCACCACCTGATCGGTGTAGGGATCGGTGCCGGTCGAGATCACCTGAGTCACCATTTTGTGCTCATCCTGACGCAGCGGCGAACCCAGCAGTTCGCGCAGGCGTGCGTTCTCCTGCTTATATTGCCCCAGCATCAGCAGGTCGCTGTTTTTCAGGAAAAGCTCGCGGCGCAGGGCTTTGTTTTCCAGCTCAAGCTGCTGGCGCGACGCCAGCGAACCGGAAATGCCGTCAAGAATCTGACGCGGGCCGTTGGCCAGGAAATAAAACGGACTGACCGATGTGTCCAGATAGTTGCGGATTTGGGTAAACGAACCCAGGCGGCTGTCAGCGACGATAATCGCGATGGCTACTATCACCGCCAAAAACAGGCGCAACTGCAGGGAAGGCCCCCTGCTAAAAATCGGCTTCATATATTCTGCGTGTTCCTCGACAACAGGTAAGGAAGTACGGCCATCGCCGTACTTCCCTGGGCTGGACGTCTGACGCCGACGCGCGCGGCGTCAGCTTACACGCGACTCCCTGCGCATTTCGATTCAGGTCTCAGCCGATTGAGGCGATTATTCTTCGCTGAACAAATCGCCGCCATGCATGTCGATCATTTCCAGCGCTTTACCGCCACCGCGTGCCACGCAGGTCAGCGGATCTTCTGCGACGACCACCGGAATGCCGGTCTCTTCCATCAGCAGACGATCCAGGTTGCGCAGCAGCGCGCCGCCGCCGGTCAGCACCATGCCGCGTTCGGAGATGTCCGACGCCAGTTCCGGCGGACACTGCTCCAGTGCGACCATTACCGCGCTCACGATGCCGGTCAACGGCTCCTGCAGCGCTTCAAGAATTTCATTAGAGTTCAGCGTAAAGCCGCGCGGCACCCCTTCCGCGAGATTACGGCCGCGCACTTCGATTTCGCGCACTTCGTCGCCCGGATAGGCGGAGCCGATCTCATGCTTGATACGCTCTGCCGTCGCTTCGCCGATCAGCGAGCCGTAGTTGCGGCGCACATAGTTGATAATCGCTTCGTCGAAGCGATCGCCGCCGATACGTACCGACGAGGAGTAAACCACGCCGTTCAGGGAGATAACCGCCACCTCGGTGGTGCCGCCGCCGATATCGACCACCATAGAGCCGGTCGCTTCTGAAACCGGCAGGCCTGCGCCGATCGCGGCCGCCATCGGCTCTTCGATCAGGAAGACTTCACGCGCGCCCGCACCCTGCGCGGATTCACGGATAGCGCGACGCTCGACCTGGGTCGCGCCAACCGGCACGCACACCAGCACGCGCGGGCTAGGACGCATAAAGCTGTTGCTATGCACCTGTTTGATAAAGTGCTGCAGCATTTTTTCAGTAACGAAAAAGTCCGCGATCACGCCATCTTTCATCGGGCGAATCGCTGCAATATTACCTGGCGTACGGCCGAGCATCTGTTTTGCATCATGGCCAACGGCCGCCACGCTCTTTGGGGAACCGGCACGGTCCTGGCGAATGGCAACCACGGAAGGCTCGTTCAGCACGATGCCTTGTCCTTTTACATAAATCAGGGTATTCGCGGTACCCAGGTCAATGGACAAGTCATTGGAAAACATGCCACGAAATTTTTTAAACATATCTAAAGGATAATCCTGCAAGCTGGGGGCGGAAAATAAAATCCGCTTACTTTACCAACCACGCGAAGCCGCCACAAGGCGCAAAAACGTTCTGCTTCGGTGAAAAAATAGACCAATTTGGCTTTATACGATGGTCAACGAGAACTGACGGGTGCAAAACAGCGGTATTCACCCGTTTTACTGGCTCCAGGCGCCCGTTACGGCGCGCTCGTTCGACATAAAATCTAACATTTCCGCCACAGGATATTGGCTATGCCGCCGCCTCTTCCTGCCGCCCGGATTGGGCTTTGAGCGGCTGCCCCCGGAAATGGCTAAATATGATAGCGTTGTGAATACTTTTTCACATTACTGTTTACCGGCAGCGACGGCGCAAAGAGATCGCCCTGCCCGCCCGACACGCCCAGACCGATCAACGTCTGCCACTCCGCATGCGTGCGTATCCCCGTCGCAAACACCTGCGTCTGGGCGGATTTGCACACCTCCAGCAGGCTCTGCACAAACAGCTGATTTTCGGTACGCCGGTCGATATTGCGCACCAGGCCGGGATCGAGCTTGATTAAATCGATGGGGAATTGCCGGATATAGGCGCTACTCACCACGGTTAACCCTGCCTGATCGACGGCGATACGGCAGCCAAACGCCTGCAGCGCGCGGAACACCGGCGCTAAGCGGTTGATGTGTTGACAAACATCTGCCTCAGCAAGTTCAAATAAAAATCGTTTTCTTTGCGACTTAGTGCACTGCAGCAGCATATTCTGCAGCCAGTTGACGAAGGGGCGCTGCAGCAGCGAGTCGATATTGATCGGCAGCGCCAGGGTTTCATCGGGCCAGACGTCAGAAAGAGCGGCAATACGCGTGATCAGCTGGCGATCCCAGCTGTCCGCCATGCCGAACTGCAGCACCAGCGGCATAAACTCCGCTGCCAGCACCTCTTTATCGCCGTCAAAGATACGCATCAGCAGCTCGCGGTGATGCACGCTGCCGTCCAGCAGCACCGCCGGTTTCTGGTAGAGGCGCGGCCCGCCGCGGCTCAGGGTGTTTTCCAGCAGCGTACGCCAGCGCACGCTGCCGCGTCCGGCGTCGAGCGGATTGCCTTCGCCGTTAGACCAGTTGTTGCCGCCCAGCAGCGTCGCCCGCCGCGTCGCCATCTCAACGTTGTCCATAACCTGCGCCACGCTCTGCCCGCTATGCCAGGCGCTGATGCCGATATGAATCAGATCGTCGCGGTTCACCATGCGCATCGGCGGCAGCGAGTCGACCGCGTTAATCAGCTGATCCGCGATGCTGTTAGCCTCTTTCAGGCTGCGGTGCGGCAGCAGCACCGCAAAGTCGCTGCGAAAGTAGCGGGCCAGCAGCGCGCCGGGATAGCGCAGCACAAAGGTAGAGAGCATATTGACCAGATCGTAGAGATACTCATCCACCAGCGCTGGCCCCAGCGTCTCATTGAGCATATCGAGATCGGGCAGGCGCACCATCATCACCACGCCGTGCGTGCCGACGTCCTCCTGATCTTCCAGCAGCGTCGCCAGCTGATTGTCAAAGAAGAGCCGGTTGTTGAGTCCGGTGCGGCTGTCCTGCGCGGCGAAGGCGCGAATTAGCGTATCGATGCGCAGGCGCTGCTCGCCCGCCTCCTGGAGATCGCTCAGCAGCACGTCGATTGCGCGGCTGGCGCGCGGCGGCCACTCATCGATATCACCTTTGCGCAGCGGGCTGCGTTCCCCCGCGAGGATCGCCTCGGCGCGCTTTTCCAGCCGCTCCATGCCGCGCCACTGGCGGTGAAGCCAGCAGTGCATTATAAAAAGCAGCAGGCTCATCACCAGCACCACAAAGAGGATCGCCGCCAGGGTATAGACGCCGGTAAAAGACTGGAACCAGGTTTTAGCGGGATCGAGCACGACGACGCGCATCGTCAGGCCTGGCTGATGGAGCAGCGGCATGTCGAACTGAATAAAGCGGTTGGTTTCATCTTCCAGCATCGGGTTTTCATGGCGGCTGAGACGAAACCGGATCCTGTCGCCGTTGCGCAGCTCGATCCGCTCGGTATTCATTACCGTCATGGTGTGCGGCAGCCAGTTGCGCAGATCTTCTGCCGGCTGCTTCAGCAGCGCCTGATCCACTTCGGTCGCCAGCGTCTGCACGCGTCCTTCTACACGCTGATGGGTTAGCCAGTAAACGCTAAAAGCGCAGCCCACCAGCATCAAAAACATTGCCAGTAAGCTTAAAAATGTAATAAACGCAGATAGTTTCGTGGTTAATCGCATCCCTGTGCCCGTTCGCTGCGGTAATGACCCGTTTACGCCGCCCAGCACCGCGCCTGACGCAAGCGCGAGCAAAATAACATAATTTCCGCTATGCAGCAGTGCTGCTGCATACGATGAGCAAGTATATCCGTACCAGACAACGGTTAACCCTGGTCGTTCAGCTTTTCAGCGCATTCTCATCGGCGCCTCATGCCAGGAAATTTCATATTTTAGCGGCGAAAGTCGCGACGATCGGCAATAGTCATCATGCTGGAAGGCATATTCGAGCCGGGAGGTGAGCGATGAAACCCACAAAATATCTGACTGAAGCGGACGTTACGCCGGAAAGCGTCTTTAATATGCGGCGCCGCCAGGTGCTGAAAACCCTTGGCCTGAGCGCTGCGGCGCTCGGCATGCCCGGCGTCGCGCAGGCGGACGTGCTGAGCTGGTTTAAAGGCAACGATCGTCCCGCCGCGCCGGCTGGACGTGCGCTGACCTTCAGCAAGCCGGAAAAGTATCAGGCCAACCTGACGCTGACGCCGGAAGATAAGGTCTCGGGCTATAACAACTTCTATGAGTTTGGCCTTGATAAGGCCGATCCGGCCGCCAATGCCGGCACCCTGAAAACCGATCCCTGGCAGCTGACCATCGACGGCGAAGTGGCGAAGCCGATTACGCTGGATATGGACGATATTTTTAAAAAGTTCGCGATGGAGCAGCGTATCTACCGCATGCGCTGCGTCGAGGCCTGGTCGATGGTGGTGCCTTGGGTGGGGTTTGAACTCAATAAGCTGCTGAAGCTGGCGGAGCCCAACAGCAATGCGCGCTTTGTTGCCTTTCAGACGCTCTACGCCCCCGACCAGATGCCGGGGCAGAAGGATCGCTTTATCGGCGGCGGGCTGAACTATCCCTACGTAGAAGGGCTGCGTCTGGATGAGGCGATGCATCCACTGACCCTGCTCAGCACCGGCGTTTATGGCAAAGCGCTGCCGCCGCAGAACGGCGCGCCAGTTCGCCTGACCGTGCCGTGGAAATATGGTTTTAAGGGCATAAAGTCGATCGTCAAAATCACCCTGACGCGCGATCAGCCCCCGACGACCTGGAACCAGATCGCGGCCAATGAATATGGCTTCTATGCCAACGTGAACCCCCATGTCGACCATCCGCGCTGGTCGCAGGCGACCGAGCGCTTTATCGGCCCCGGCGGCACGCTCAGCGTGAAGCGTCAGCCAACGCTGCTGTTCAACGGCTACGCCGACGAGGTGGCCTCGCTCTATCGTGGGCTCGATTTGCGGGAGAACTACTGAGTGCGCCTGACGCTGAAACAGATCGTCTGGCTGAAGGCGGTCCTGCATCTGGCGGCTTTTTTGCCGCTGGTCTATCTCTTTATGGCGGCGAGCCAGGGCTGGCTGAGCGCCGATCCGGCGAAGGATATTCAGCACTTTACCGGCAGGATGGCGCTGAAGCTGCTGCTGGGCACGCTGCTGGTTTCGCCGCTGACGCGCTACGCGAAGCAGCCGCTGCTAATCCGTACCCGTCGCCTGCTTGGCGTCTGGACCTTTGTCTGGGCCTCTCTTCATCTGCTGAGCTACTACCTGCTGGAGCTGGGCGTCGACAACCTGGGGCTGCTGGGCCGCGAGCTGGTATCGCGTCCTTACCTTACGCTGGGCATCGTAACCTGGCTGATTTTGCTGGCGCTCGCGGCGACGTCGTTCCAGCGCGCCCAGCGCAAGCTCGGCCGCCGCTGGCAAACGCTGCATAACCTTATCTATCTGGCGGCGATCCTCGCCCCCGTTCACTATCTCTGGTCGGTGAAGGTGCTGTCGCCCCAGCCGCTGCTTTACGCGCTGGGTGCGCTGGTGTTGTTAGCGTGGCGTTACAAAAAGTTTCGTCAGTGGCTGCCGCGCTAAGTTGTCTTCTCCCCTTTATTTCTGATAAAAGGTGGGGCCTCCGGGCTACTCGGGATCAACTTCGCAGATAAGACCAGTATTTTGCTGCGAATTGCCCCGAAACGGATATAATGCCCGGCTTTGTTGCGCGCGGCGTCGCCTTTTTTGGCGCGGCGGGTGACAAACGGAAGATAGCAAGGTATTTTACGCGATGCCTCAATGATTGCGGGAGATGGCAGCACGATGGCGCATAAATTTCACATTCTGCTTTTGAACGGTCCCAACCTTAATTTGCTGGGCACGCGCGAGCCGGAAAAGTATGGTCGCACCACGCTGCAGCAAATCGTCAGCGATTTAGCTGCGCAGGCGGACCAGCTTGACGTGGAACTGAGCCATTTGCAGTCCAATGCGGAATATCAGCTGATCGATCGCATTCATGAGGCCAGAGGCAATGTGGATTACATCATTATTAATCCCGCTGCATTTACGCACACCAGCGTAGCATTGCGCGATGCCCTTCTGGCGGTAAGCATTCCCTTTATCGAGGTGCACCTCTCTAATGTGCACGCGCGTGAACCTTTCCGCCATCACTCCTATCTTTCTGACGTATCCGCCGGCGTGATTTGCGGTTTAGGCGCCGACGGTTACTCATGGGCTTTACAAACGGCAGTAAAACGCCTGTCTCACTCCAATTAAACAGAGTACGGAACCACACTCATGGATATTCGTAAAATTAAAAAACTGATCGAACTGGTTGAAGAATCCGGCATCGCTGAGCTGGAAATTTCTGAGGGCGAAGAGTCCGTTCGTATCAGCCGTGCACCTGCCAATGTGGGTTATCCCGTTATGCAGCAGGCTTACGCCGCGCCGGCTCCGCAGCCTGCGTTAGCCACCGCCGTCGCGCCGATCGCAGCGCCGGTCGTAGAGTCCGCTAAGCCTGCTGAAATCAGCGGCCATATCGTGCGTTCGCCGATGGTCGGCACCTTCTACCGCACGCCGAGCCCGGATGCGAAAGCCTTTATTGAAATCGGACAGAAAGTTAACGCTGGCGACACGCTCTGCATCGTTGAAGCGATGAAGATGATGAACCAGATCGAAGCCGATAAATCTGGCGTCGTAAAAGCCATTCTGGTCGAAAGCGGCCAGCCGGTTGAATTTGACGAGCCGCTGGTCGTCATCGAATAACGAGGCGAACCATGCTGGATAAAATTGTCATTGCTAACCGCGGTGAAATCGCGCTGCGTATTCTCCGCGCCTGTAAAGAGCTGGGCATCAAGACCGTGGCGGTGCACTCCACCGCTGACCGCGATCTGAAACATGTGCTGCTGGCGGACGAAACCGTCTGCATCGGCCCGGCTCAGTCGGTTAAAAGCTATCTCAACATCCCGGCGCTGATCTCCGCCGCCGAAATCACCGGCGCGGTCGCTATCCACCCCGGCTACGGCTTTCTCTCTGAGAATGCGGATTTCGCCGAGCAGGTTGAGCGTTCCGGCTTTATCTTTATCGGCCCGAAAGCTGACACTATCCGCCTGATGGGTGACAAAGTGTCCGCGATTACCGCGATGAAGAAAGCGGGCGTGCCGACCGTACCGGGTTCCGACGGCTCGCTGGGCGACGACATGGAGAAAAACCGCGCTATCGCCAAGCGTATCGGTTATCCGGTCATCATCAAGGCGTCTGGCGGCGGCGGCGGTCGCGGCATGCGCGTCGTGCGCAGCGATAAGGATCTTGAGCAGTCCATCAACATGACGAAAGCGGAAGCCAAAGCGGCTTTCAACAACGACATGGTTTACATGGAGAAGTATCTCGAGAACCCGCGCCATATCGAGATTCAGGTGCTGGCCGACGGCCAGGGCAACGCTATCTATCTGGCCGAGCGCGACTGCTCTATGCAGCGTCGTCACCAGAAAGTAGTTGAAGAAGCCCCCGCGCCGGGCATTACGCCGGAACTGCGTCGCTACATCGGCGAACGCTGCTCAAACGCCTGTATCGAAATCGGCTACCGTGGCGCAGGCACCTTCGAGTTCCTGTATGAAAACGGTGAGTTCTACTTTATCGAGATGAACACCCGTATTCAGGTTGAGCATCCGGTTACCGAGATGATCACCGGCGTGGATCTGATCAAAGAGCAGCTGCGTATCGCTGCTGGTCAGCCGCTCTCTATCAAGCAGGAAGATGTGATTATTCGCGGCCATGCGGTCGAGTGCCGTATTAACGCGGAAGATCCCAACACCTTCCTGCCGAGCCCGGGCAAAATCACCCGCTTCCACGCGCCAGGCGGCTTTGGCGTGCGCTGGGAATCGCACATCTACGCCGGCTATAGCGTGCCGCCGTACTATGATTCCATGATCGGCAAGCTGATCTGCTATGGCGAAACCCGTGACGTGGCGATTGCTCGCATGAAAAACGCGCTGGCTGAGCTTATCATCGACGGCATCAAGACCAACATTGAGCTGCAGATGCGCATCATGTCCGACGAATACTTCCAGCAGGGTGGCACCAACATCCACTATCTGGAAAAGAAACTCGGACTGTACGATAAGTAAGCGCAACAGCGAGGGCGATGCCAGGGGTCATCCAGACTGCTGACGGCGCCCACGTTGGCACCTTGTCAACAAGACCAGGCCGGTGATACCGGCCTTTTTCATTTTTGTCGCCGTAGAGGTTGCATAATGGACTGGCGTTTTCTGCAAGCGAATAAAGAGGCGCGCTGGGCGCTCTACCTGACGCTGGCCTATCTGGCCGTCTGGGGCCTCTCCGCCTGGCTGGGCGGCGATGAAACGGGCGTGACGGGATTGCCGCGCTGGTTTGAACTCTCCTGCGTGTTTGCTCCACTGCTGTTTATCGTGCTGTGCTGGCTGATGGTGCGTCTGGTATTCCGCGATATGCCGCTAGAGGATAACGATGGAAAGTGAAATCATTCTTCCGCTGCTGGCCTACCTGGCGCTGATCGCCGGGCTGTCGGTGTTTGCCATGCGCAAGCAGCGCCAGGGCAGTTTTCTCACCGAGTATTTTCTTGGCAGCCGCTCCATGGGCGGTTTCGTGCTGGCGATGACCATCACCACCACCTATATCAGCGCCAGCTCTTTTATCGGCGGCCCCGGCGCTGCCTATAAATATGGGCTAGGCTGGGTGCTGCTGGCGATGATCCAGGTGCCGGCGGTCTGGCTGTCCCTCGGCGTGCTGGGCAAAAAATTCGCTATTCTGGCGCGCCGCTATAACGCGGTGACGCTGAACGATATGCTCTATGCGCGCTACCGCAGCACGCTGCTGATCTGGCTGGCGAGCATCAGTCTGCTGGTGGCCTTTATTGGCGCCATGACGGTGCAGTTTATCGGCGGCGCGCGCCTGCTTGAGACCGCTGCGGGCATTCCTTACGATACCGGCCTGCTGATTTTCGGCGGCACCATCGCGCTCTATACCGCCTTCGGCGGCTTTCGCGCCAGCGTGCTTAACGATGCCATGCAGGGGCTGGTGATGCTGATCGGCACCTTTCTGCTGCTGTTCGCCGTCATCCATCAGGCGGGCGGGCTCGGCACGGCGGTCACTAAACTGCGCGCTATCGATCCGCAGCTGGTGTCGCCAGAAGGGGTCGGCAACGTGATCAACCCGACCTTCCTGAGCTCCTTTGCGGTGCTGGTCTGCTTCGGCGTTATCGGTCTGCCGCACACCGCCGTGCGCTGCATCTCTTATAAAGACAGCAAAGCGCTGCATCGCGGCATTATTCTCGGCACCATCGTGGTGGTGGTGCTGATGCTCGGCATGCACCTGGCCGGCGCGCTCGGCCGGGCGATTCTGCCGGATCTGGCTATTCCCGATCGCGTCATTCCGACCCTGATGATTACCGTGCTGCCGCCGATGGCTGCGGGGGTGTTCCTCGCCGCGCCGATGGCGGCGATCATGTCGACCATCAACGCGCAGCTGCTGCAATCCTCCGCTACCCTGATCAAAGATCTCTATCTGCGTATCGCGCCGCAGCAAAGCGAAAATGAAGCACGCCTGCGCCTGCTCTCCGGCACTATCACCTTCGTGCTGGGCCTGCTGCTGCTGCTGGCGGCGTGGAATCCGCCAGATATGATCATCTGGCTAAACCTGCTGGCCTTCGGCGGTCTGGAAGCCGTTTTCCTCTGGCCGCTGGTGCTGGGCCTTTACTGGTCGCGCGCCAACGCCGCCGGCGCTCTCTCCGGCATGCTTGCGGGCGCAGGGAGCTACACGCTGCTTGCCAGCCTGAATATTGAATGGGGTGGCTTTCACCCTATCGTTCCGTCATTGACCATAAGCCTGCTGGCTTTTCTGGTCGGTAATCTGTTTGGCCGCGCGCCTGATGCTGCGCTGGAATAAAGAGAAACGCTATGCCATGGATTCAAATCAAAATTAACAGCACCGGCGAGCACGCCGAACCCCTCAGCGATGCGCTGATGGAGAGCGGCGCGGTCTCCGTGACCTTTCAGGATACGCACGATAATCCGGTTTATGAGCCGCTGCCGGGCGAGACGCGCCTGTGGGGTGATACCGACGTGATCGGCCTGTTCGACGCGGAAACGGACATGAACGACGTGGTCGCCGAGCTGAGTCAGCATCCGCTGCTGGGATCGGGCTTTCGCCATAAGATCGAGCAGATCGAAGATAAAGACTGGGAGCGTGAATGGATGGATAACTTTCATCCGATGCGCTTTGGCGAGCGCCTCTGGATCTGTCCAAGCTGGCGCGACGTGCCGGATCCAGACGCCGTCAACGTGATGCTCGATCCAGGACTGGCATTCGGCACCGGCACCCATCCCACCACTTCCCTCTGCCTTAGCTGGCTGGACGGCCTGGATCTGGCGGGCAAAACGGTGATCGATTTCGGCTGCGGATCCGGCATTCTGGCAATTGCCGCCCTGAAGCTGGGCGCGGCGCAGGCGATCGGCATCGATATCGATCCGCAGGCGATCCAGGCCAGCCGCGACAACGCCGAGCGCAACGGCGTCGCCGATCGCCTGTCGCTCTATCTGCCGCATCAGCAGCCGGAGAATTTGCAGGCTGACGTGGTGGTCGCCAATATCCTTGCCGGTCCGCTGCGCGAGCTGGCGCCGCTGATTAGCGTGCTGCCGAAAGCGGGCGGCCATCTGGGCCTTTCCGGCGTGCTGGCCAGCCAGGCGGAGGGCGTTTGCGAGGCCTATGCTGACCGCTTTGCGCTCGATCCGGTGGCGGAAAAAGAGGAATGGTGCCGCATTACCGGCGTGCGCCGCTAAGCCGTTCGCCAGCCGCTGTCACTGGCTGGCTTTCGCCCTGAGCAAAAAACGCACGCGGCCGGGCGCATTAATTACGCTCCGGCCGCAACGAAACTACGCAAAAAAGCGTCTGCCAGGCGTCATATCTCTGGCTAATTGCCTGATGTAGCGCTTTTTATGTTGTGATTTACGTCGTGTTTTGAGAAAAATTTTTGTTCACAATTCCAGCATAATTTTTTAAGCGATTGAATATAAACAATAATTAAAAAATTGACTGCGCTTTAACCGTCTTTATCCCGCTGTTTACGGCGAATTGTTCAAAGTTTGGCCTTTCATCTTCGGTAAAAAATGCGTAATATACGCCGCCTTGCGAACAGTTACGGTCACTTCTTCTTCATGCGCATTGGACACCACCAGCTACGTAATCGGCTCATTGCTGCGCCGATGGCCGGGATTACCGACAGGCCGTTTCGCACGCTCTGTTTTGAGAACGGCGCCGGTATGGCGGTCTCTGAGATGCTGTCATCTAACCCTGAAGTCTGGGCCAGTGACAAATCCCGTTTGCGTATGGTGCACAGTGACGAGCCCGGCGTTCGCGCCGTGCAAATAGCAGGTTGCGATCCTGATGAGATGGCGGCGGCCGCGCGTATTAACGTGGCGTCTGGCGCGCAGATCATCGATATCAACATGGGTTGCCCGGCCAAAAAAGTGAATCGAAAGATGGCAGGCTCAGCGCTGCTGCAGTATCCCGAGCTGGTGAAATCTATCCTCACCGCCGTGGTTAACGCAGTAGATGTGCCCGTTACGCTGAAGATTCGCACCGGCTGGGATACGGAAAACCGTAACTGTGTAGAGATTGCCCAATTGGCTGAACGCTGTGGCATTCAGGCCCTGACGATACATGGACGCACTCGTGCCTGCCTGTTCAACGGGGAAGCTGAATACGACAGCATTCGGACAGTTAAGCAGAGTGTCACCATTCCCGTTATCGCGAATGGCGACATAACTGACCCGCATAAAGCCAGAGCCGTGCTTGACTATACGGGGGCCGATGCCCTGATGATAGGCCGCGCGGCTCAGGGAAGACCGTGGATCTTCCGGGAAATCCAGCATTATCTGGACACTGGGGAGCTGCTTGCGCCGCTGCCGCTGGCAGAGGTGAAGCGTATGCTCATTGCGCATATACGTGAGCTGCACGACTTTTATGGTCCAGGCAAGGGATACCGTATATCGCGAAAGCACGTCTCCTGGTATTTGCAGGAGCATGCCCCTAATGACCAGTTTCGGCGCACATTCAACGCCATAGAGGATGCCAGCGAACAGCTGGAGGCGTTGGAGGCATACTTCGAAAATCTTGCGTAAACGAAATAAAGAGCTGAAAGAACTATGTTCGAACAACGCGTAAATTCTGACGTACTGACCGTTTCTACCGTTAACTCACAGGATCAGGTGACGCAAAAGCCTCTGCGTGATTCGGTTAAACAGGCACTGAAGAACTATTTTGCTCAACTGAACGGTCAGGATGTTAACGACCTCTATGAGCTGGTACTGGCTGAAGTCGAGCAGCCACTGTTGGACATGGTGATGCAGTATACCCGTGGCAACCAGACCCGTGCTGCGCTGATGATGGGTATCAACCGTGGTACTCTGCGTAAGAAACTGAAAAAATACGGCATGAACTGATTTTTAGTTGATGCGGTAAATGACGCCAGCCTGAGTGCTGGCGTTTTTATTTGCGCAGCATTTCGCCATTAAGCTGAAAGCGATGAAACAACTCATTCGCAAATGGTAACCTTAGTTGCAATCGCGTAAGTGAAGATTGCCTGGGTGCTGATTTTGTTTTATCCCTTCGCCTCACCTCCCCTTTTCTTCACTCGCCTCGCTGCAACCCCAGCGCTGACGCCCGGTCAGTGATCATTGTTGGCGAAAAGCGTAACTCATCTTCTGCATACATCCTTTCCTGAGCTTTGGCTCACATTGCTTCCATATAGTGAAACTATTTGCACTAATTGTGATCGCGGCGACTCGCTTTGCTTCCTTTTGGTGCGCGATAGTAACGCTGCTTTACTGCTCCTTCAGATTAATAAGAGATCTTTCCAGCCCACACACGATTCTGCAAACCTGGCACTGGCTTTGCAGAGCTATGCGTGGCTGACCGCCACAGACAGGTAATAGCGCGCTGCAGGGTGCGCATCAAACATAACAAAATAATTACGCCACACAGGATGCTTTATGAAAAAGATGATGCTCTCTACGCTGGTCGCCGCCGCTGCGCTCCTCGCGGTTACGCAGCAGGCGCACGCCGGCACCACGCTGGATGCGATTAAGAAGAAAGGTTTTGTGCAGTGCGGTATCAGCGATGGTCTGCCGGGCTTCTCCTATGCTGACGCCAGCGGCAAATTCTCCGGCATCGACGTTGACGTCTGCCGCGCAACGGCGGCCGCTGTTTTCGGCGACGCCAGCAAAGTGAAATATACGCCGCTGACCGCGAAAGAGCGTTTCACCGCGCTGCAGTCAGGCGAAGTCGATATCCTGTCGCGCAACACAACCTGGACCTCTTCGCGCGACGGCGGCATGGGCTTCCTGTTCGCTGGCGTGAACTACTATGATGGCATCGGCTTTTTGACTCACCAGAAAGCAGGCCTGAAAAGCGCGAAAGAGCTGGACGGCGCTACCGTCTGTATCCAGGCGGGCACCGATACCGAGCTTAACGTAGCGGACTTTTTCAAAGCCAACAAAATGCAGTACACCCCGGTGACGTTCGATCGCTCTGACGAATCCGCTAAGGCGCTCGACAGCGGCCGCTGCGATACCCTGGCGTCCGATCAGTCTCAGCTTTACGCGCTGCGTATCAAACTCGGCAAGCCGGACGAGTTTATCGTGCTGCCGGAAGTGATTTCGAAAGAGCCGCTGGGCCCGGTCGTACGTCGCGGCGACGATGACTGGTTCACCATCGTGAAATGGTCGCTCTTCGCCATGCTGAACGCGGAAGAGATGGGCATCAACTCGAAAAACGTCGATCAGATGACCGCTAAACCGACTACGCCGGATATGGCGCACCTGCTGGGTGCAGAAGGCGACTTTGGCAAAGACCTGAAGCTCGATAACAAGTGGGCTTATAACATCATCAAACAGGTCGGCAACTACCAGGAAGTGTTTGACCGCAACGTAGGCAAAGATAGCGCGCTGAAAATTGCGCGCGGTCAGAACGCGCTGTGGAATCAGGGCGGCATCCAGTACGCCCCGCCGGTCCGCTAATTACCTGTGTTAATGGGACGCCGCGTCGTGCGGCGTCCTGACTGCGCTTTGTCTCCGAGGTTTCAACATGTCACAACGCCCAAGCGTGAAAAGGGACATTTCATTCGGTAATCCCGCGGTTCGCGCCTGGCTTTACCAGATTGTCGCCATCGTCACGGTCGTTATCGTGGTGGGTTATCTGATCCACAATACGATTATCAACCTTGCCAGCCGCGGCATCACGTCCGGATTCGGCTTTCTTGAGCGCAGCGCCGGTTTCGGCATCGTCCAGCATCTGATCGAATACACCGAAGGCGATACCTACGCGCGCGTATTTCTGGTGGGTCTGACCAATACGCTGCTGGTCTCGGCGCTCTGCATCGTTTTTGCGTCGCTGCTGGGATTTTTTATCGGCCTGGCGCGCCTGTCGGATAACTGGCTGCTGCGCAAGCTCTCAACTATCTATATCGAGACGTTCCGCAATATTCCGCCGCTGCTGCAGATCTTCTTCTGGTACTTCGCAGTGTTGCGTAATCTTCCCGGCCCGCGCCAGGCGTTAAGCGCGTTTGATGTCGCTTTCGTCAGCAACCGCGGCCTCTATGTGCCCTGGCCGCAATATGCGCCGGGTTCCGCCCCCTTTATTGTGGCGCTGGCGCTGGCCGCCGCGGGCAGCTATGCGCTGTTCCGCTATCATCGCAAATATCAGCTTAAGACCGGCCAGCTGCGCCGTACCTGGCCCGCCGCGCTGGCCATGTTCGTGCTGTTTCCCGTCGTGGCCCATCTGGGCTTCGGTGCCGCCACGCACTGGGATGTGCCAACGCTGCGCGGCTTTAACTTCCGCGGCGGCTTCGTCATGATCCCGGAGCTGGCGGCTCTGACCCTGGCGCTATCGGTCTACACCTCGTCATTTATCGCCGAGGTGATCCGCGCCGGCATTCAGTCCGTGCCGCACGGCCAGCATGAAGCCGCTCGATCGCTGGGATTGCCCAATCCGGTGACGCTGCGTCAGGTCATTATTCCGCAGGCGATGCGCGTTATTATTCCGCCGCTTACCAGCCAGTATCTCAACATCGTGAAAAACTCCTCGCTGGCCGCCGCTATCGGCTACCCCGATATGGTGTCGCTGTTTGCCGGTACGGTGCTCAACCAGACCGGCCAGGCGATCGAAACCATCGCGATCACCATGGGCGTCTATCTGGTGATAAGCCTGGTGATTTCACTGTTGATGAATATCTATAACCGCAAAATCGCGCTGGTTGAGCGCTAAGAGAACGGGATGACGATGTCTGTTACCACACACGAAAACTCGCCGGCCGCCGTTACGCCGCTGAGCCGCGCCTGGGGCTGGGCGCGAAAAAATCTCTTCTCCAGCTGGTTCAACTCGCTGCTGACGCTGTTTTGCCTCTGGCTGATGTGGCAGGTGATCCCGCCCGCGCTGGAATGGCTGGTGTTCCAGGCGAACTGGATTGGCGAGACGCGCGCCGACTGCACCAAAGAGGGTGCATGCTGGGTCTTTATTCATGCGCGCTTCGGCCAGTTTATGTATGGACTCTATCCGCACGAGCTGCGCTGGCGTATTAACCTGGCGCTGGTGCTGGGCGTCGCCTCGATTATCCCGATGTTTGTGAAATCGCTGCCGCATCGCGGCCGCTATATCGCCTGCTGGGCAGTGATCTATCCCCTCACCGTCTGGCTGCTGATGTATGGCGGCCTGTTTGGCCTGGAGCACGTCGAAACGCGCCAGTGGGGCGGCCTGACGCTGACGCTGATTATCGCCGCGGTCGGCATCGCCGGCGCGCTGCCGCTGGGTATTCTACTGGCGCTGGGACGCCGTTCGCGTATGCCGGTGGTGCGTACGCTGTCGATCATTTTTATTGAGTTCTGGCGCGGCGTGCCGCTGATTACCGTGCTGTTTATGTCGTCGGTAATGCTGCCGCTGTTTATGTCAGAAGGCACCAGCATCGATAAGCTGGTGCGCGCGCTGGTTGGGGTGATTTTGTTCCAGTCCGCCTATGTGGCCGAAGTGGTGCGCGGCGGTTTGCAGGCGTTGCCAAAAGGTCAGTATGAAGCGGCAGAATCGCTGGCGCTCGGCTACTGGAAAACGCAGCTGCTGGTGATTTTACCCCAGGCGCTGAAGCTAACCATCCCCGGCCTGGTAAACACCATTATCGCGCTGTTCAAAGATACCAGCCTGGTGATCATTATCGGGCTTTTCGACCTGTTCAGCAGCGTGCAGCAGGCGACTGTCGATCCCGCCTGGCTGGGGATGTCGACCGAAGGCTATGTCTTTGCCGCGCTGGTCTACTGGATTTTCTGTTTTAGCATGTCGCGCTATAGCCAGCATCTGGAGAAGCGCTTTCACACCGGGCGTAAATCGCACTGAGGTTTTCCATGACACAAAATTTGCACCACGATTCAGCGTTGATGATTTCGCTCGAGAACGTGAATAAATGGTACGGACAGTTTCATGTCCTGAAGAACATTAACCTGCAGGTGAAGCCGCGCGAACGCATCGTGCTGTGCGGCCCTTCTGGTTCTGGTAAGTCCACAACGATTCGCTGCATCAACCATCTGGAAGAGCATCAGCAAGGACGCATCGTGGTCGACGGCATCCATCTTAATGATGATGTGCGTAACATCGAGCGCGTGCGCACCGAAGTAGGTATGGTGTTTCAGCACTTCAATCTTTTTCCACATCTGACGGTGCTGCAGAACTGCACGCTGGCCCCTGTCTGGGTGCGCAAGACGGCGAAAAAAGAGGCAGAGGAGCTGGCGATGCACTATCTCGAACGCGTGCGCATCGCAGAGCATGCGCATAAGTTTCCGGGCCAGCTCTCCGGCGGACAGCAGCAGCGCGTGGCGATTGCGCGTTCGCTCTGTATGAAACCGAAAATTATGCTGTTCGACGAGCCGACCTCAGCGCTGGATCCAGAGATGGTTAAAGAGGTGCTGGATACTATGATTGGGCTGGCGGAAGATGGAATGACGATGCTGTGCGTGACCCATGAGATGGGCTTCGCACGTACCGTGGCCGATCGCGTGATCTTCATGGATCGCGGCGAGATCGTGGAGATGGCGCCACCGGAAACCTTCTTCTCGAACCCGACATCTGAACGTACGCGCGCGTTTTTGTCGCAGGTTATCCATTAACGCTGAACAGAGCACAACGCCCCGGACAGGTTCCGGGGTTTTTTATCGGCGGAAAAGGTAAAGCGCAGAAAAGAAAAAAGCCCTTTGCTTATGCAAAGGGCTTTTTCTTGTTTGATGCCTGGCAGTTCCCTACTCTCGCATGGGGAGACCCCACACTACCATCGGCGCTACGGCGTTTCACTTCTGAGTTCGGCATGGGGTCAGGTGGGACCGCCGCGCTAAAGCCGCCAGGCAAATTCTTTATACGCCGAACTATTGTGTAACTGGTGCTGATACCCAGAGTCGAACTGGGGACCTCACCCTTACCAAGGGTGCGCTCTACCAACTGAGCCATATCAGCACACTGTATTTGGATGCCTGGCAGTTCCCTACTCTCGCATGGGGAGGCCCCACACTACCATCGGCGCTACGGCGTTTCACTTCTGAGTTCGGCATGGGGTCAGGTGGGACCGCCGCGCTAAGGCCGCCAGGCAA